>Ga0114997_10003288_pt1 | contig 12725 bp, 11 predicted proteins | sample ArcticOcean_MG_C_2_FD_87045 | JGI IMG/M metagenome (GOLD analysis project Ga0114997, IMG submission 87045) | Marine microbial communities from western Arctic Ocean - ArcticOcean_MG_CB4_136 | ecosystem: Environmental > Aquatic > Marine > Oceanic | place: Arctic Ocean: Canada Basin | collected... | reverse complement strand
TGCAAAAGAAAAATATAAAATTAAAAGAACAAATAATAAGGGTTATTTTGAAGACGATTGGGTTACTTTATATGATACCAAAAGGACTAAGGCATATAAAGAAACTAAAATTAATAAGTTTTTGAATGGAGTGTGTTTAATCGATTAATGTTTATATTCGGAAAAACAGTGATTATATGCTTTCGAATCAATATTAGGAACGGACAAAGGTGATCCAAATTGTTGACTTACATTTTTTCCAGTGTATGCATATGTAGCTTGGTTATATTTATTACCACCTTTTAATCCACAACCGTACATATTTTTTCTTTTTACGTTATTATTTCTTTTTGTTCTTCTTTTCCTATTTCTTTTTTTAATATTTTTTCTTTTATTATTTTTTATTGTATATTTTTTCATTGTTTTACAACATGGGCAATTATTGTTTTTACAAATTTTACATTTGCATTTTTTTATTTTTTTATTATAACATTTGCATTTTTTACAAATACATTTTTTCCTTTTATTTGTTTTCCTTTTATTTGGTTTATTTGTTTTCCTTTTATTTGTTTTCCTTTTATTTGGTTTATTTGTTTTCCTTTTATTTGTTTTCCTTTTATTTGTTTTCCTTTTATTCACTTTACCTCCTCCAACGCAAGCATTTTGGTCATAAGAAGTTACTTGGGGTAAATTTCCCCTCAAAACATCATTGTCATTAGAATTTACATATCCGTATCCAGGGTTTGAATGAATAGGTCTATGCCCTTGTCCATTAAAAGGTGAAGAATCCAAACCACCACCTCTTTGAGAAATTCCTTGACATACATCTTTCGCATTTGAAACCCCAACGTATCCTCTACCCATACCAATGTTTGCTAAATCATCCATTAATGGTTTGGTCGCACCATAATTTTTTGTACCACCCTTCATTTTTTTACCTCCTCTAGCTGAACCATATTTACTAGAAAATAATTGTCCCGCTGTTGATTCTAAATTATTTGTCATATATATATATTATGTTCTATTATTTTTTTCATACATAAAAATATCTCTTTTACTTGATATTTTATGTTGACAAACTTCAGTTGGAGACCATAAATTAAACTTGGGAATAAACGCGCATTTCATAACCAATTTTTTATCGCTATATATATATTTATCCAGATCCATATTTTCAAAATCATCTTCGTCTTCACTTTCTTCCAATTTATCCAAATCTTTATTTTCTACAATTCTTCTAAACAAAGAATTCATAAAAACACTCATTTTGTAATTAGGGATACAAGCATAATTGTGTTCAACTAATTCATCATTGTCTAAACAAGATAACATATACAAATCTTCTTCTATACATGGTGTAACAGAAAAGTACTCTACTTTGTTACAAAAATTATTAAACTTTAAATTTAAATACGGTCTTCTCTTATATAAACTTCTATGTTGAATACAATAAACAGGATAACTTAAATCTTGAATATTTCTTAGTAAACTTTCAAAATTATAATCCATAATTGGTAATCCAAAAACAATATCGTTTTTTTTATAACATGTTTGGGTTATATCGTATTTACAATATTTTTCTAAATATTCTAGTTTACTATTAAAATTTAAACAAGATATATTTTTGTTTTTATAATAAAAAATATCTTCAATGTTAAATATGTTAACTTTGCTTTTTATTAAGGTACCATATAATACTGTCCCATGACCACTACATAATGAATAATCGAATACACAAGAAAAAATATTTACATCTAAAATATTTTTTGTTTTTGAATCTATTTTTAATAAAAAACAAATATTTCTTTTATTCCAACATTTAAACCATGCAAAATACTTTTGTCCCTTTGGAATTGTTAAATAAATATCGGATTGAACTTTCTTATGTATATTTTTTATATAAGAAAGTTCCAAATTAGGAAAATAAGAGAGTAACTTTATTTTATGTTGTCTTGATAAATGCATTATAATAATTAATAAATTTTTATCTCTATTTCCTTTTTTATAATGTTCCATAATTTGAACCATAATTATCTTCATAACTTTTATAATCTGCAGACGGTACATTTTGCGTACTAGATAATTCTTTCAAATACTTTTTTAATTCAGATTTCATATTGTCGTTATTTTCTGTATTTTCTGTTTTTTCGTTGATTTCTCTTTTTGTATTAATTTTTATAGATTCATATATTTCCCTATATTGTTCTTTTGGTTTATTTACTAAATCCTTGACTTTTGGTATTGTTAAATTATTTTTAAAATAATCATAAATATAATGCATCACCCATATTAAAATTATTGAAAATATGGTTTGTTTAATTATTAAAAATAACATTATATATATAAAATATTTCTTAAATCACTAAGAAACGAGATAAATTCATTTTTTAATTCTAATATTTGAAAATCTTTGTTTTTTTTTTCAAAATAATAATCAACTATCTTATAATCACAGGTTTCTATTACAAATTGTATTAATGATTTATCGTATGGTTTAAAAATATATTTTTTTACATGTATTAATGCGTGTTCTAAAGGTATTTGATAAACTTCACACATCTTTTTTTCATATGAATGGTCTGTATAACATTCCAAATCATCTAAATAAATTTTTTCACTTTCATTTTCTTCTTCCAAAGTATATTTTATATATGTATCGACTTCTTTTTTTATAAATCCATCATTACATAAAATTAATTTTTCTTCAATAACAGTATTACTCTTCAATTTTTTCATTAACTTGTTTATATGCGTATAATTAATATTTAAAGTCAAATAATATTTTGTCATAATATTAATTATATTCCGAAAACTATTTAAACTAATTATTTAATATCATATTAGAATGGTTAAAATTATTATAGTAACTAAAAATACAACAATTAAAGAATCCAATGTGAAATTTGATTTTGAAAAAATATATAAATATGCAGGTTTAAAAAAAAAAACATCTTCTTTCGGGAAAATTCATACATGGGAAATTGACAATAATTTTATTTCTTTGTTTGCTAATCTTGATGGTAAATCTGGTAATGAAAATAAATATGAAATCCCCCCTCCAAAAGATAATGACCTTTTATATGGTAGTTTAGTTTTGGTTTATCATTCTGACAAAGACGTAGAAAAAGGAAATACCTTAGATTTAACTACCCATGATTGGGATAAATATTACAATAAACTATATGGTGGTTTTGAAAATTTAATTTTAGAAGAATCTACAAGTGAAGATGAAATACCAGAAGATTTGAAAACTAGTGGTGGTTATATGAAATCCAGTTTTGTAGTAGATGATGATGATGAAATTGACTATGAAAAAGGTTCGGGTTCCGAAGAAGAAGATGAAATGTCAGAGTTATCGGAAGAATCTTATTCTGATACAGAAAGTGACGATGAGGAAGATGAAGAAGATGAGGAAGATGAAGAAGATGATGAAGATGAAGAAGATGAAGAAGATGAAGAAGATGATGAAGAAGATGATGAAGAAGATGATGAAGATGATGAAGATGAAGAAGATGATGAAGAAGATGAAGAAGATGAAGAAGATGAAGAAGATGAAGAAGATGAAGAAGACTCTGATTAAAAATTGAATGATAATAATATAAAAATACTATATTATTATTAATAAAATGATTGTAAAAAATCCAGATGAATTTAGAAAAAATATTAAACTTAAATTATTAAAACTATTGAAATCAAAAAAATTATCAAAAAAAGTTGAATATAGTATATTTAATTTTGCAATTTTAGAGGCAAAGAAAAAAAAAGTTATTAGAAAATGGGAAAACAAAAATTTTTGTATGTTGTACACAGATAGATTCAAATCTATATATACAAATTTTAATAAAAATAATTATTTGAAAAATAAAAAATTTATTAAAAAAATTAAAAAGTTATCAGTTAATGAACTTATGCAATTAACACATAGAGATATGAATCCCAAGATTTGGAAAATTCTTATTGAAAATAAACTTAAAAGAGACGAAAACTTTGATAAAATTGATATGTCGGCCTCAACAGATGAATTTAAATGTTTCAAATGTTTCAAAAGAAATTGTACTTATTATGAACTACAAACTAGGTCTGCGGATGAACCTATGACAACGTTTGTTACTTGTTTAGAATGTGGTAACCGTTGGAAATGTTAATTTATTTAAAATATTTTTTTTATATATATATATGTCTTTTACAAAATTTAAAATAAATGAAAGTAATATCTGGCAAGGACAATTAAATAAAATTAAAGTTAATTTTAGACCAAGTATAGTAATACCAGCTAATACTACAATATATATAAAAAATGTAAAAAATTCTAGTACATCTTCAGAATCAATTATTATTAGTGAAATTACAAATAATCTTTTAAACCCAGAGGCCATTTGGGACCAAAATGAAGGTAATTTATCGGTAACTACAAATAATGATATTCCAATAGATAAAGATACGTCTTTTACGTTTACAATAACAAATAACCAAGAAGCCTCGTACACACGTGGTGGTTATTTTACCGATATTTCTTCAAATAATTTATTATTAAAATCATCAAATAAAATAATGTCTTGTGATATCAGTAAAAATGTAGACCCAAGTGCAAATTATTTTTTATGGTTCAATTATGGTGGTATTGTAACAGGTCCTTATAGTGAAGAATATGCACCAATTGGAACCGAAGGGACTTATCAAGGAACTACATATGGTAAAGATATTTCTAGAAATTCGAACTATTATTTTAACAATGGACATCAAAGTACAAATTGGAAGGATATATATAGTAGTGAATCGCATGCAATGCCTAATTTATATACAAACTTAGTTATTGGAGATATGCAATATGAACAAGTTTTTCTTAAAGATTTAGATACTTTGGGGGCTATTTATGTTGCGGAAAATAATTATATAGATACTTCTAAAAACCAAGGTTTTTTTTCAGGAACAACCGCGTATAGAAAGATAAAATCCGATGATGTATATTCTAATTATGGGAATAGAAGAGGTACCAGATTAAATGGCGATGACCCAGATAGAAATACAAACAAGATTTTTACAAATGATTCGTATGATAATTCGAATGTATTTGCTAATAGTAATGATACCGGTTCACTAGGACAATCTACCGAATTTAATAAAGAATATTTTATAGAGAGTGGTCCTGGTTCATTATTGGAAAAAAATGGACAATATTTTACGCTACATGCTAATGTGGATTTAAGCAGAGCAAAATACAAAACAGATTCAACATTAGGAAGTGAATATGATGGAAAAACATTAGAAGAAAAGGATGAACTAATATCGTTTAAATTTACACAAAATAGACATCCTCCTATTTGGGACCGTGATAATATTAAATTTAATATTAAGGAAATAAAAGAATCTAATAATGCACAAGAAGCATTCAATACTATTTATGTAAGATTGCGTCCTAATAGAAATTTAACAGGTAATAGCAAAATTATAATAACGGACCTTAGTGGTACATTAACGCCCAATAATGAAAATTTGGATATAAGTGGTACAAAAATATTTATAGGTGATAGTGGTAAATGGGTAAAAGATTTAAGTAACGGGACTTTGAAATTAGAAATAGAACAATCAAAAATAATGTCAAAAAACAGTATTACTGAGTTTAGTTTTATATTAATAAATAGGAATGAAGGTCAAGATAAAATTCAACCAAAAATAAAGGTTGAAAAAATTGGAAAAACGATTGTGGAAGAAAACATGATGTATTCTGGCGATGGTATATTAGATGCATCTATGAACATGGTTTATATGGTAGATATTTCAAACAATAAATATAGACTACGAAATGTCAAAAATAATGTTTTTGAAAATGAATTAGATTTTATTTTATTAGATGAAAAATATAAAGTAAAATTTGATTTTACGGACACATCTATTACAGATTTTGAAAATCAACGTTTTAAATTTGATTTAAGTGGCCCAAATTTAAGAGGACCATTAGACGATACTCTTGTTAAAGTATATGCAGATTATGTTATATTAGATATATCAAAAAATAGCCAAGGAAGAACTACCGAGTTGAACAAAGGTTTATCAGGAGAAGATATAATAATTTTTTATTCTAGTAATAATACAGTAGATAATTCAGGTGTTATATTTATAAATGAACCGGTTTTTATTAATACTGAGGGTGATTACAATGAAATGAAAGGTAGTGTTAATGCAAAAGTTGTTTTAAAGGAAGCATATTTAGTTCCAGAAAATATTAAAAAAAGATTTGTAGCGGCACCTGTAACAAAAGAGGATAAAAGGAAAAATAATTTGTTAAGACATAGAACTATTAAGAATATATTTAAAACAATGCCTAAAGAAATACAAGTTTTTAAAACAACGCCCGTAGAAATAGGAATAACCAATATAGCATTTAAAAAACCCAAAGTAAAAGTTTTTAAAATTAAGGCTGCTGAAAAAAAAGTATCTATTGTTGTTTCGGAAGAGACAGATAATGATACGGGATTTTACGTTCCATTATCTTCAGGAGAAACAGTTTCTTTTCAAAAAGATGCAAATTCAACAGAGTTTGATATTGTAAGAACAGATGTAGATGGTGAAGCAAGATATACAACAACTGGTGTTGTAAGACAAACATCTGGAAATTATACTACATTAAATTACTTTTTAGATGATGATATAGCTGTTATTCATAACATTTCCTTATATTTTGGTGGTGTCAGCGAAAATGGTACAGTAGAAGAAACTATAAATAAATGTATAGAATTAACAAATTGTTGTAGTTGTGATGAAAAACCAATAAAAATTGACGAGAGTACATTAACAGAAAATAATTCAAATACATCAAGAAAAATGACTTGGGCAAGATTAAGTGCATTTAATAGGAAAAGTAGCGGTAGGGCAGCAGGTTCATCTGTAAAAAAATGTGAAATATTTAATTTTAATATACCAAGATTAACAGAATGTCAAAAACAAAGAAGTTGGGATCCTAAAAATAAAAGATGGGTCTTGCAAAAATACTAAATGAGTTCTAAATCGAAAATATCCCAATATTCACTCGTACCATTAGGCATGGGCCTCCTTACAATAAATGGAATTTTTTTTTGTTCCAACTCCATTAGAGCAATGGTATAACCATCAATAATACTACTATTTACACTAATAAAAGGTTCGGAACCTGAATTAATTTGTTTACTTCTTAATCCTAAAACTTTAGATTTCTCGTATTTTGTTAAAATAGGAATTGTTCTGTGTAAAGGATCTATTGGGTTTCCATTAACATCTTTCACTGTTTTACATAATACAAGTAATTCGTTGAAATTAATTTGTTTTGTTTCTGGATGATATAACAATAAGTCATCTTTATTTAGATGATTTTCTATTTTTTTAACACTTTCATCATCTGAATCTGAATAATATGATTCATCATCATCTTCTTCATCTTCGTCATCTTCTTCATCTTCTTCATCTTCCTCATCTTCTTCATCTTCTTCATCTTCTTCTTCATCCGGTTTGTACATAACATTATTTTTATCGGTATTATTAAGAATTTTTTTTTCTTTAGGTGTCAAATTAGCAACAATACCTTTAAATTTAATAGCTTTAATTTTCTCAATACAATCATCCTCTAATTTAATTTCTAATTTAGAAATATTTTTTAAAAACTTTTTAACATCGGGTCCACTTCTCAATACTTTGGTATTTATACCATCCATTACTTGTTGATGTTCTTTAATAATATCCTCTGGTGGATGAACATAATAATCGCAATTCGGTGATTCAGGGTTATCATTTAGTCTTTTAATTGTAGTAGTAAACCCAATACAAGGCATATCCTTTCCATGGTCTGTGTAATAATCCAATATATCATCACCAAATAAATCTAATAAAACATTATCATCTTTTTTACTATCGTCTTTATCACCATCTTTGTTGTCTACATCATCTTCTGAAAAATTTTCACCAAAAGGGTCCTCATCTGACTCTAATTCTGACTCATCTAATTCTGACTCATCCAAATCAATTGTTTCTAATTCTCCGACTTCTAATGCGATATTTTCTAAATCTTTTGATTGAGACATATATATATTTTTATATTATTAAATAAAAAATATTTATATGTTTTCAATTTAATATAATTAAGGTTTCCAACTATGGTCGCATGTTGTACAAAGATAGACATATTTCATACCTATATCATCATATCTAAGATATATAATTTCATGTTCGGATTTATCATCTTCCTTTGTTTCACCACTGATTTCTTTATTAGAGTCGCAAGAAACATTTGGACATTTAATATTTTTAATTCTTGGTAATGTTGGGTCTAATTTTGTGTATTCATTAATTATGTTTGAAAAAGCTTTACCACCCGATATATGTGTTTTGGATACACATAAACTATTTGAATCTTCTCCAAAATTATCATCTTTATCACCACATTTTCTACAATAATATATTAATTTATCATCTTCTTCGCTTAATAATTTTGTATAATACATATTTCCACATGTTTTGCAAAATTTCATTTTTATATAATAAAATTTTATAATAATTTATTTATTTCAATTTTTTATTATATATTTAAAACACCACATATATTTTTAAATTTTTTCAAAACATCTTTATAATTTAATTTAATAGAATTCATACTATAAATACTACAACTTAATTCCCCTTTATCACAAGTTTCAATTTCTTCTTTAATCAAAGAAAGTATATTCTCCTTTTTATCTCTAATAAAATTTTTTATGATTGGAAAGAAAACAACATGAGTATCTGGTAATAACCTCTGTTCAAGTACACTATTAATAGCAACCGAAAAATTCTTATACCTAATAATTTTGTTATATGCACTAACTTGGGGGTTTTTCATATTTATCCCCGGTTCATTAGTAAGCGGGTTTTCATTAAGAATAGTAACTAACGTTAATAAAACCGAACGAATAGTTTGACAACTTGTCCATTGTTCACCTTTCCAAGTATTTAAAATACTCAAACAAACCTTACCATTTCTATATAAATTGGGATTAAATCTTGTTTTTCCATCATTTGTTAGATAAGTCAATTTTGGTGGTGAAAAAGGATAATCATATGGAAATTTTAAATTGAAAAAATAAATACCATTCTCATAAGGTGTTTTTTCTGGTCCAAAAATCATAGCATAGCCGTTTAAAAAATTATTTTCATCGTGTACATAAAAAATACCCTGGTCAGATAAATTATTTTTCATAATACCAGCTACATCTTTCAAAAGTCTTTTTTGGGATTTTATAGTCATTGTAATCTTTGGTAGTTTTTCATTTGTTTTAGACATTTATAAAATAAATCATTATTTTTTTAAATATTTTTTTTAATCATATTGTTTAAGTATTAAATAAAATTTAAAAACTTAATTTTTTTTTTCAAATAAAAAATTGATTTAAATATATTTATCTATCCCATGTATCATAAAATGGACATGAAATATCCAAATTTGGAATCGTTATTAATATCAAATAAATGTCCAAAGGGTAAAAGACATACTCATACTAGGATACCAGATAAAACAAAAAAACTAAAAATATATGGAGGTTCATACCTTATACCAGATAATTTAACAAATGAATTCTGGCATCATTATCATAAAAAGGTTTTTATTGATAAAAAAAAAGAATATTTAACAGAAAGACAATTAAAAGGTGACAGCGTCTTAGCAATTGATTTTGATTTTAGATATGATACAACAGTTACAGAAAGACAACATACCGAGGAACATATTACTGATGTTGTCGGTGAAGTGTGTGAGTTATTGGATAAATATTTGGAGATGAAAAATGGAGATCAATTTAAGGTATATGTTTTTCATAAATCCGGTGTAAATAAATTAGAAGAAGTGACAAAGGATGGTATTCATATAATATTTCAGGTAAACATACCGGTTAGTTTTAAATGTTTATTATGGGATGAACTAGTTTCTAGGATGGAAGATTGTTGGGGTGGAGTTGATGGGTTACCTATTATTAACACCTGGGAATCCGTATTAGACAAAGGAGTTATGAGAGGTGAAACAAATTGGCAAGTGTTTGGGTCCCAAAAACCACACCATGAAGCATATCAACTAGATACAATTTATACATTGGAAAAGGAAGACCAAGATTTTACAATTAATACATCTTCAATAAATAATACTAATTATTATGAACTTTTACCAAATATTTCAATTAGAAATAAAGATAATGTTCGATTTGAAATCAAGGAACACACAAAATCATTATTGGAAAAATATACAAAAAAGAAAAAAACCAAAAAAACAATTAAAATTAAAAATTACAAAAAAACAAATCTAAACAATATTTCTTCAAAAGAACAACTTTTGGAAGAATGTGATAAAATAATCAACCAAAAACATAAAGAAGAATATAAATTCAAAGATGTCCATGATTATACAATGATATTGACCTCCGAATATTATAATGATTATGATAACTGGTTAAAAGTTGGTTTTGCTTTAAAAAATACAGACAATGATTTGTTTATGACATGGATAATGTTTTCAGAACAAAGTGAAAAATTTTCATTTGAAGAAATTGGAAATTTTAAAGATATGTGGGATAATTTTGAGAATAACGGTGAACTAACAGAAGGTACCATTAGATTCTATGCAAAAGAATCTAATGGTGATGAATATAATAAAATAAAAAATTCGTCTGTTCAAAATTATATTCAAAAATCATTAGGTGATTATAATGATTGCGATATAGCCCAAGTATTATTTCAACTTTACCACGATGATTGGAAATGTGTTAGTATTCGTAATTTTGAATGGTTCCAATTTTATAATAATCGATGGCAAAAATCAGAAAAAGGTACTGGATTAAGACTTGAAATTTCCAAAACTGTTTCTAGAATTTATTTAAAATTACAACAAGAAATTTTGGAAAAATTTCATAATGATGACGATATGGATTCACAACAACAAATGCAATGGCAAAAAATGGCTCACAAATACGCCGAAATTGCATTAAATCTTAGAAAAACAGAGAAAAAAAATAATGCAATTAAAGAAGCCGGCGAATTGATGTACGACAAAGAATTTTTAAATAAATTAGATTCAAATGGTGACTTAATTGGATTTATAAACGGTGTTGTGGATGTTGAAAAATGTAAATTTCGCAAAGGATATGGAATTGACTATATATCAATGTGTACAAATATAGCTTATGTTGAAATAGATGAGGATAATTCAGAACATACTAAAATTGTTGCCGAAATTAACGATTTTATGGAAAAACTTTTTCCTGTTGATGAACTTAAAGATTATATGTGGGAACATTTGGCTTCTATTATGATGGGTAATAATGTAAATCAAACATTTAACTTTTATCTCGGTTGCGGTAGTAATGGTAAATCATTGTTTATTGAACTTTTGGAAATGTGTATGGGAGATTACAAAGGACATGCTCCTCTAAATATGATTACAGGTAATAGAACCAAAGAAGGTCAAGCCACTCCAGAAATTATTGGATTAAAAGGTAAACGATTAGCAGTTTTACAAGAAGCAAAGAAAAAAACGGTTATCAATGAAGGACCTTTTAAAGAATATACTGGTTGTGATTCTATTACAGGTAGAGGATTGTATAGATCTGAAATGATTACATATAAACCACAGTTCTCAATGGTATTAATGACAAATCATTTACCAGAAATTAAATCCAACGATAATGGTACATGGAGGAGAATTCGTGTTGTTAATTTTATGTCCACATTTGTAGATAATCCAGATGACCCTGAATTAGCAAATGAATCTTATATCTTTAAGAGAAATCATAAACTTAAAGAAAGATTCGAAGATTGGGCACCTATTTTCATGTCAATGATTGTTAAAATTATATATAGAACAAAGGGTGTTGTTAAAGATGTACCCATTGTTTTACAAGCCAGTAAACAATACAGAGAAAAACAAGACTACTTTACACAGTTTTGCAACGAATACATCGTTAAATCAAAAAATTGTTGGTTACAAAAAATGGACGTTAAAGAAGAATTTAAACAGTGGTATTTGGAAAATTTTGGGAATGATATCCCCAAAAACAAAGAACTTTTTGAATTTTTCGAAAAGAAATATGGTCGTTATAATAAGAAGAAAGGATGGAAAAATATTAAAATGGTTATGAATAAAAATTCAGATAGCGATAGTGATGATGATTAAGGAGACACAAATTCCTTAATTCCATAATTGTACACCATATATCTGAAAAATACTATCGTTGTTGTTACACCAAATATACTATACAAAATATACATATCTCTTTTTCCTTCCGTATTTTCTATATCAAATACGAAATTTGTAAATGAATTTAATAATAAAAATATAAATGCAAGGAATGAATACGCTAAAATTAATTGTACAATTCGGTTTGTATTGTAAAAATAACCGTTTATTTTTTCATATATTGGAAAAATACTAAAAGATAATAAAAAAAAAGCTAATAAATATACAAAAATTTTATAATTTTTATATTGGTTCTTCCATATTGTTATAACAAAAATTATCACAATTATTAAATAATATATGAACGAAAAAAATCCATGAAACGAATTCCAATAATCCCCCATTTCATTATATTTTCCAGCTAAACTATTATTTACACCCCTTATTCTAAATTTATCATAAACTATATCCTTGTTTGCAAATATATAATTAGCTTTTTCCTCCATATCATTCAATATAAAATTTACTTTATTTTTTATAATTTCATCTGTCAAAAATTTACATATATTTCCACTATTTTCTT
>Ga0114997_10003287_pt1 | contig 12726 bp, 13 predicted proteins | sample ArcticOcean_MG_C_2_FD_87045 | JGI IMG/M metagenome (GOLD analysis project Ga0114997, IMG submission 87045) | Marine microbial communities from western Arctic Ocean - ArcticOcean_MG_CB4_136 | ecosystem: Environmental > Aquatic > Marine > Oceanic | place: Arctic Ocean: Canada Basin | collected... | reverse complement strand
TTTCTATTCTTTGTAAAAATTCATCAACTGTCATTTAATCCTCTTACTAATTCTATATCTTCATCAGCTTCTCGGAGTTCTCTTTCAAAGATTTCTTTTGCTAAGGGTCCAAACTCTGGGTACTTAACCAATATACCTTGCATCTTGTTTCTTAACAAGCTTCTAAATGGTACTAATTTGTTTGAACTTCTAAAGGAAGTATCAGTATAGGTAGGATTTAATTTTTTTGTTTGTGTGATTACTGCATCTCTAGCTTTTACATACTCTACTAAACCTAATGCTGCTGGGTTAGTTGTTAATGTACTATCTAGTTGATAGGTAACTGGGTCGAACCATGTGTACAATTCATCAATTAAATCATCCATCTCTGGTTTTGTTTGTGAATAGTCTATGCTTCTTCCATAACCTGGGTACTTACTAGCTATTTCTGCTTTCTTATTTCTTTTAGCTTGTACAGAAACCTTATCGTTTCTTACTAACAATCCATTCTCTTTAACAAAGTTTTCATACTCAACGCTACCTAATAGAATATTCTTAGCTTGTTGCCATTGTTCTATAGTTCTAGGAACTCTATCTCCACCAATAATCTGATTCCAATATTGTTCATACATAAACTCTGAATTAGTTTCATCTATTAAGAATGCGTAAGTTAAATCAAATTTCTCTACAAGTTCTGGGTTATTTCTCTCCCATGTAGCACCATCAGCTGTGACTGGTCTTTTCTTTATAGTCTCTGTTCTACTGGTAGCTATTGTAATTGGGTTAAATCCAAATCTTTCTACGAATGTTTTAACTGCTGTAGAACTATCTGGTGAAGCATTGGATATATCTCTATACTCTTCTGCTAATGTTTCAAACAAGAATAATTGTCCTGTCTTATCAGATATCTCATACTTAGGACTTACAGAACCAGATGGTCCCATAGCTTGTGAGATACCTCTAATAATAAATATATTCTTGGCGTAGTCTCCTGCTAACTCCATACCTTCATTAGCTCCTTCTGGAGAACTATCATCAATTTTTCCAGCATACACTAAAGCTTTATACACATCTATGGTTGTATTAGAAAACATACGTTTAGATTCTGCTCCACCTATACCATAAGCAGTACCTATTTTTTTTAACCAAGATGGTGCTGGTACTAATGAACTAATTATTTCAGTAGCGGTTCCTGTACGAGGAGCTGCAAAGTCTCCAAACAATAGTGTCTCTTCCCATTTACCTGGTCTTAGTACATTAAATTTACGATTAATAAAAGCAGCTGGCACTGTAATAGTTGGACCAAAACCTGGTATTAAGTTACCTGCTATGTTTAAAGAACCAGCAAAGACTGGTAGGTTAACTTGTACACCATTCTCTGTTAAGTCTTTAAACATCCACTTCTGTATTAATCCTTCTCCTGGATAACCAAACAACTCTTCATTAGTGTTTGGGTCTTTATAAAAGAATCCTTTTTGTCCAGAATCATCAAACACTGGGTTAGGTTTTTGTGCTGACTGTACAAACTGCTGCGCTCTACGTATAGGTCTGCCTTGGTTTTCTACAATTAATCTACTCCAAGTAGTAAAGATTTCTACGTATGCTTCACCGAATGGAAATATTCCTCTAGTTGCATTACCTAATCTAGTTCTAGTAGATACATCATAAAGAAGTTTTTTAGTTTCAGAAAGCGCATGTGATGCACCTATCTTATCTATAATCTCTACTTTATTAATACCACCTGTAACTCCTTGGTAACTTTCTAATTTTTTAAGTACAGCTTTTTCATTCTTACTTCCTGTAGCTAGTCCAGCTTCTTTAGCTTGTTGTACTAACTTCTTAAGTGTTGCTCCATTAGCATGTTGTGCAAAGTCTCCTACTTTGTCCCAGTAATGAAACTTAAAGGTTGGCGCTCTTGACATTGTCTTAGTAGGAATAGTCATAAAGAAATTAAAAGATTCATCTACAAAGTCATCTAACCTTCTAGTTTGTGATGTCATTGCATTCTTTAACTCTCCACGTGCTTGTTCTGGTAATACTTTTTCAAACTTCTTAACAAAGTCTTTCTTCATCTTCTCTTGGTTTTTTCTTAACTGTGTAGTTATAGAGGTGTATTCAACATCACTAAGTTGACCAGCCCAGTATTTAGGCATGTCTATATTTTCTAATCCTACTAACTCTGCAGCATTCATAGCTTCATCTGACAAAGCTTTAAGTAAATCTTCTTTACCATTCTCATCTATCCAGTTTCTAGAAAGTCTTGCTGTTTTACCTTTAGTGCTTGTCTCTACAATTCCACCAGTAACTTGTGCTACTGAAGCATTAGCATAGTGAATGAACTCTTCAGCTTTAGCCATACCTGGCGCACCATTAAAGCCAGCTCCTTTAAAAGCATGTCCTTCTGCACCTGTAACTTTTCTAATATGTTTATTTAATGGGTTACCTTGTGTCTGTGTTTCTTTAATTAATTTATTTAGCTGCGCTTTTCTAACAGCAGTATTTGGTTCTAATTGTATTGCAGCAAGTCTCCTAGACAATGGGTCAAATTTATGTTGCATAAAGTTTCTAAATGATGCTTCTCCCCAAGCTCTTCTATTCTCTTGTCTTGATACTGTAGTAAACCTACCTGTTCCACCTGTTCTCCTGGAAGCAGAAGTTATACCTGCACCATTTAAAGTTACATCAATAAATTGTGCGTTATCTTCAAAAGAACCTAATAACATCTTGCTCGATTCTGCTTCTTTACCAAAACCTCTAGCAATCATTTGTGCTGGATGTGTAATAATATTAGTAACACCAGAAGATAACATTCTTAATTGCTCTTCTGCTATAACTCTTATTGTCCATGCTGGTCGTAATAGAACTAATGGTTTGAATAAGGCACCATAATACCAATCCATAAACCTTCTTGTTGATTCTACATTCCCAGAAGCTAGTAATTTAGTTCCTACTTTTCCTAGTGTCTCATCTAATGCTTTAGCAGAACGTATTAAAGCTTTAGGGTCTGGTAAGAATATCTCATCTGCTAACTGTGATGCAACTACTGGGTCTAGTAACTCTTTAACACCATCTAACTTACCTCCTTGTAATTGTCTTAACGCATTAGTTATTGGTAAATCTCCACCAGATGAATCTATTGTATAACTTCTTACAGTATCTTTGTTTTTCTTAGCAGTTCCAATAAACCTTGCCTGGACACTTAGTCCTTCATCAACTAATTTAGCTTGCCATACAGTTAACTTTGATGTAGCTGCTTTAACAGAAGTATCTTTACCTACTCCTGCTAGTCCACGTATAACAGCTGGTTTAAAATTTCTCTCTATAAAGTTAGTAACAACTATTGCTGTTTGTGAAGGTGCATCTGCAGCACTAAGTGCTTTCATAGAATCTTTCATAAACTTATCTGCAGTTGTAGCAGCTTTATCTTTATCCATACTTGATGTAGCTAAACGTATAAATCTATTTAGTGAAACTAAACTATCATCTTTATTTTCTGTAACAAGTCTTGTTCCATAAGTTCTTTCCATTCTTTTTGTTAAAAAATTACCTTTTCTTTTAACTGTAGGAACGTTGTTTAATGTTGCCTTTACTAATAATTTCTCATTAACTAATTCAGTAGTAAGCGCATCATCTATCTCATCAAATGATTTACCTTTATTTTTTGCTTTAAATTTATCTAAAGCAACATAAAAATCATAGTCATCAATATTATTTTTTGATGTTGCAATTATGTCTGATGTATTGTTTTCCCATAAAAACTGTTTAAATTTTACACCACCTTTTCCTTTTAGAAATTCTTGTGATGTTGGTCCGAAAATAGTTTTACGTGTTCCTTGGAGTAATCCAGCGTTTTCAAATAACTTACCTGCATTAGTTAAATTTTCTAATTCAGTAAATGTTTTAGCACCAGCTCTAAGTTTTCCTACTCCTAATGTTGCAAGACCTACTGGGTCTAAAAAGATTTGTGCAAGTATATCTATAACACCAGTTATATTGTTATATGCAGTTGTTCCTGGCTCTATAATCTCATCTATTGGTTTAAATAAATAACGACCAATAGTTACTGTAGGGTCAAGTCCAGCTTCTTCAAATCTCTCTGCTCTCTCTCCAGTAAACTGTATTGCTTCTTCTGCTCTTTTTTTTTGTTGTTCATAAATCTGTACACCTAAAACATTGTCTAGTACAAACTCTCTAGCTACTAATGGGTCAACACCAGCTGCTAACATGTTTTTGTATTCATCTGTTTGTGTTGGGTCAGTACTACCTAAGAACCATCCTGTACCTAAGTCAACTTCTTTACCTGCTGCTTCAGCTTGTGCTTTCATATCTAGTAATGAAGATTTAGATTTACCTTTAGCTTCATCGTGTGTCAAACCTTGTTGTCTGCCTTCTAAGTATCTAACTCCTCTAGCAGCTCCAGCTTCCCATAAGTTTTGGAATCCTAAAAATAAACCACGTGATGCACCTTTTGCTCTTTCTTTAAGACTGATAGCTTCACGTAATTTAGAATAACCATTTTCTTCTTTGTTTAAAGATTCTTTTAAAACTATTTGTCCTAATCTAGGGTCATCATCACTAATACCTAACTTGACTGCACCTACTAAAGAACCCTTACTTATTGTTGGATATCTTTTAATAATAGAAGAAGCTTGGTTAGCCATAGCTTGTGTTGCTTGTGTTGGTGCTAAAGATTTCTGTATTGCTCTTTCTGTAGCAGAATCATCTGCAAAAGAAGCTGCATCAAAGGTACTGTATGCCATGTTACCCTTTTAATAAATTAGCTAATAAAGGGTCACCTGTTAGGTCAAAAAATTTCTGTATTAATTCCTCTGTAGATTCTGTTGGTCCTTGTGAACCTACTCCTGGACCAAAGTTTAGTCCATCTTCTACTGGTCGTAGTGGTTGGTCAGTCGAAGCAAATACACTATTTTGTAACGCTCCACTTAAGTTTTGTCCTGGCGTTGGCGCAGCTGCAGGTGTTTCTTGACCTAAGTTTAAATTCTTTACATCATTGTTTAATTCTTTTAATGGACCTTTTTCTCCATAAGTCATTTTGGATTGGTCAATTACATTTTGTGATGCTGGAGGTATTGCTATATTTCTTTTAGTAATCCTTGTCGCCATCTTCATCCTCCTCATACTCTTCTAAAAAAATTGGTTCTGTTAGTACAATAAACTGTGTAGGAAGATACTGTTGTACAATATTACGCAACACGTGTTGTCTTTTAATATAATCTTCTATGATTATATCATCACCATCTTCATCTAATTCAGCTAAATGAACGCAAACAATCTCTTCAAATAAATTAAGCATTGCCCATCATTCCTAATGCCTCTTGTATAGAAGGTGCGGGACCAGTGGTGGCTGGACCCATACCCTCAATCATTGCTGCTTCAGCTTCTGGAATTTCTGGTTCATCAGCTGTAAAAAATTTATCTAATATGTTTTGCATATCTTCTGGTTTTTTTCTTATTTGTATAACAGCCATTAAAGCTTTTTCGCTTCCTTGGTTAGCTTGTGTCATTAAAGTATCAAACAATACTTTGTCTGCTTTTTCTTTAGTTATTCGTTCATTAACTCTTACAACATTATCTAAACCATCTAGGTTTTCTTGTAAGGTCTGTGTATCAATAACTCCAGAACTAAGTAGTTGCAGCCCTGTAACTATTTTCTGTGGCTCATCGTAACCAGCCATAGCTCCATACACTCTTCTTGTTTTATAAGATTTTTTTATGTCTCTTGTTGGTTCATACGTTTCTGAAAAGAATTTATTATCTTTATATCCAGAAAGTTCTTTAGTAATACCACCATACATAACTTCATCCCATTCAAGTCTTTTAGCATCAGTCTGTTCTATAGCATCAGCCATAATGGTGTGATACTCTCTAATCATTAGAGACATTGATGCACCTAACTCTTCGAGTCCTCTACCAGTAGCAAAGCTAACTGGAGATTGTGAATCATCGGTAGCAGGATAAGAAGCACCAACACGAAGTTGTCGTTCTATTCTGTCTACTTGTTGAAATAATTGATAAGGCATATTAGATGATGGTTTAGAAATTTGACTTCCTGGAGAGAAATAGTTAACTGCAAATCTACCTTTTTTGTATTGTCCAGATTCTAATTCTCCAGTTATGTTTGTTTCTGTAAAGACTGCATCTTCCATAGCAATAATGCTCATAACATTAATCTTTGCCATAGATGCCATTAATCCTATAATTTGGTCGTACTGTCCTTGCAGCTGGTCAAAAGAAAATTTCTTTGCTACAACGAAAGCAGGACCACTTGATAGTGGATTAGGAATAAAGTCTAAGATTGTTGCTGAAGATAAATGATACACATAGGTACCCTCTTCATTATAATATTCAGCAACTAAGTCTCCACTTCCATTAGAGTTTGCCCAAGAACCACCATAAGCATCTGCTAATGGTGAACCATAACCTGCTCCAACATTTACTGCTCTTGGTTTGTCTTTCATAATTGCATTTTTGTATTCTGGATAAACATCAGCTAAAGATGATTTAGGTACTCTTCTAACAATAGACATATCTTTTGGTTGTTGGTCTGCACCAAAATAACCAGGGAAACAATTGTATGGGTCTCTTAATTCAGCTATTGGATAAGGGGTACCATTAGCATCCTTTTTTTCTTTAATTACCCATACAGCAAATCCATAACCAGGTAGCCATCTACCTACTTGTGGCATTTGTAAATCTAATCTTTGTACATCATCGTAAGCTGTTAAGATTCTACTTATTTTTTCAGCTTTGTTTCTTGCACGTTCTGAATCTTTGTTATTAGGAATATCTACTTTTAAGTTAGGTATTCTACCTATTTTTTGTGCAAGGTGTTCTAAACCAGATGACATTAAGTTAGGCATTGGTACTTGCCAATCTTCAAAACCTTTTAGCTGGTCACCTAATAAAGCAAGTATTCCATTAGGTCCGCCATTCATGATTGAACGAATACGACTACGCATTGCATAACCTTCTTGGTTGTTAAAGTGCAGCTGCGTTATTTTGTCATTTAATGTTTGTTCATTCATTGTTTTACCATGGTGCTGTATTTATATCGCTTATATCAACATTTGCATAACTAGGAGTATATTCATGAGCTAGTTCAGCAACAAATTCTTTTTGTAATCTTCTTACAATTTTTATTGGAAACCAACTTGCCATAACTATATCCGATTTATATCCTCTACTACTTGCCTTGCTAGCAGCATTTGAAAAATACAAAAGCTGTCTACGATATATATTACTCTTATTTTGTGAATCTGCACTACCATAAGGTAAATTAACTTTACCCTTATCAAATAGTTCACTCATAGAACCAACACCAAAGTAAGGGTCAAATTTATTCTTTTGTGTTTGGTGTCCTTCTAAGTGAACACCTTTAGAAGAAGTCCACTCTTTTAATTCTCTATCTTGTCGTATCGCACGCTGAAAACCATTCTCTTCAATAATCCAATGTGAACAGTGATACTTTGTGTACCATTCTTTAATTGTTTTAAATGCCTGGGGTATGCCGCCACCTTTAGTATTTTCTATATCTACCATGTACAGTTTGCCCTCTTCGACATTAAACGCCCATAAAAATGCTGCCTGGTATCCAGTTGCAGCTGGGTCAAGTCCCGCTATCAATCTACATCCAGAAGGTATGTTTCCAATACTTCTTGACTCATCTCTTGAAGCATCAAGAGAATCTACTTTAAACATCTGCAGCCCTTCGGAGAATGGTCGGTTAAGATATACCATTTCAAATATAGCTAACCCACCAGTCGTTTGTGCATTCCTTCTTTGTGACATAAGCCATTTGTAACTTCTTTTGCTAGCCCAAAGCATGTGTTTCTTGTGGTCTTTATCTGGTCCAGAATCTATAGGAATATCTAAACTGTGCGCAGATTCAATTATCTTTTTCCATTCATCGTTATCAATTAACGAATTATACAAATCATCTGGGTGTTGCCTAGAACCAATTACAACAATAGAAGTATGTTCTTCTTTACGTGATGATAAAGTTGTGGTCCACCATCGTTTAGTTTGTTCTCTTGAACTAGGTTGTATTGTTGTTGAGTGGTCTTCAATGTCATCTGCAATAATCAAGTCACAGTCACGTGAAAGAATTTTACCGCCTTTACCTACAGCTACCATTGTTGGTGACTTAATACCAGTAACTGTTCTACTCTTGACTGTAAATTGTCCAGAACTCCAGGTCTTACCAGTTCTACTTTTAGGTTTAAAAGTTTCTCCTGGTCCACAAAAATCTTGTATCAGCTGCTCGTTATTTTCTAGGTGGTCCAATACAGAACCTACAGCATTCTTAGATATATCTTCGTTACCACCTACCCACATAATTCTAATGTTAGGTAATTTACATATCTGCCATACAGCAAAGTGTGTAAGTAAATCAGTCTTGCCATGTCGAGGAGGTGAGAGAATCATAAGTTGTTCACCTTTATCAATAGCTTTTAAAATATTTTTAATCCAGTTCTTATGGAACTTAGCAGTTTCGTAAGGTTGTCCAGTCTCTGTTAAGAAGTATCTATTTCTAAACTCTTCAAACGATTCTAGAGATTTTATTGCTTCTTCTGGTACATCCCAGTTTTCTCTAGCTTTATGTATTGCTTTGTCTTCTTTGTATGCAAGTAGCATCCTGGTAACAACACTCTGGTCAATGCTCATATCTTCTGCTACAAACTTTTGTGTAATAATTCCTTCGAGTACTTCTTCTGCATAATTTTTTACAAAAGACATGTAGTTTTCTCCACGACTAGCTCTATTGTTTGGAGTTGTTACTAGTTTAATATTTTCTTTTTTCTTCTTACTTCTTGCCCTAGCATTAGCAGCTTTAGTACATTGCAGCTTGCAATACTTTTGTCTCCCATGTTCTTGTTTAAATTTGTCTCCACAATGCGGACACGAAACTGTTTTAAGGTTAGGCATTATTTTTTCTAACTTTATTTTTTTTATTAGCTTTTTTTGGTTTGTAACCCTTACCAGGCATAAATTCTCCTCCTATACTTATATTATGGCAGATAATATACATGGTACCAAGTACCCTAATTCAAAAAAGAATATCCAGTTTCAAAAAAATCGAAGCTGTGTACATTCTGCTTGTACTACTATACTATCGCAATACAATAAATATAAATACTGTCATAAACATAAACCAAAAATCTACCCAAGAATAAAAGGTAGAACTCCAGACACAACTAAACAAAAACCCTTAGAATAAACAAAACCCCACATTGCTGCAGGGCTCTGTACACGTACAGTCTGTCCATTTACTGTAATGAAAAATATAACAATCCACAAAAGCATTCCATCAATTTAATTTAACTTGTACACCACATACTTGTTGAATATTTTTAAGATGAACTGCCTTTCTTTCTTATCATAAATTGAAGCTATCCTCATAGCTACACCTGGATTTTCCAGGTATAAACAAGATAGTACTCTTGTTGAGTTAGTGAGAGAAAAAATTTTTATATTTCGTATAAATTGTAATTAATTTTCCTTTATGATAAAGTTATAACACACACAAACAGCAAGGACTAAGTAATTAGATACAGGTAAAGTGGACATCGGGAGTACGAAAGTCTCACCTTACAGCCAGTAAGACCAACTAGAAAGACAAGTGAGATACCCAAGGTCTGAGGAAACATCCTAGCTTATAAAAGATTATATAAAAACAATAGCCCGCTACATCCTAAATACCCCAAAGTAAAATAAAGAGCATGATTAAATGCAAACAATGCAAACGTACATTAAAGAAAGTTAACGACAATTTTGTTTATTGTGATAGTTCACCTAGTGTGTGTACTTTATCTACAAAAACAATAGACATACACAACATGTAGTACCACTATATATAGTAGTCTTTTGTATCGTAACTAATTGGCATTAAATAAATCTAGTGTTACGAATACGAATACCACCCCCTCAAATTGGCATTGCCATTGCTTGTCCTATAATCTATATTATGTTGCATTAGTGCCCCTATGTTTCCTAGGGTTTAGACTTAAAAGCCTTGTTTCACGGGTTATGAAATAGTGTGTTCAAAACTACCCCAGTAATTTTTTAAAATAGACATGGGGTGGGTGTGAGTGTGAAGGATTGATAGCTCATACTAGATAAAAAACTTGTTACAAAAATGTAACCTATTCTTCCTTCATAAGGTCCAAGCTGTATGAAACAAAAAAATACAAACACTATCACGTTTATGTTAGGTGCAAGCGGGAGCGGTAAGTCTAGGCATGTTAAGAAAGAAGCAGCAAGGACTAACGCCTTCGTGATTGACCCCGACGAAATCAAGGCAAAACTAAACAAGGACCAACCACTATCAAAAGATAAGAATGCAGAGCTGCACCCAGCAGCAAGCGACATTGCAGCTAAAATGCTTGAGGCTTATTTTAATAACACTGAAGCATTCAAAGATAATTTCAGTTGTGATAATGTCATCTTTGATAATCGCGGTAAGTCACCAATAAAAGTCTTGAAGAGGATAGAGAAAGCAAAAGAAGCTGGATTGACTATTAAGGTAATCTATGTTGAAGTTGAACTTCTTAACTGCTTGCTGAATGTATTCATTAGGAATATTAAAAGCAACAGGTCTATGTATCTTCAAGAAGTAATCAATGCTTATGAGACCATGAAGATATCAGTTGCAATCTGCAGGATACTGCACATAACAGGAATCCTCGAGATGCAAACAGTTCAAGGATATAGAAGAATAAAATCCAAAAAAATATGTAACCTTCTCAAAGTTGGGAAGGTCTAAACAATGAAAGGGAGAGAAATGAAAACAATCCAAGAAATACAGAAGGACTTTGAGGGTCGATTCGATACAGTCAGACTATCAAGCGGTGAGATTGTAGAAGGTAAGGCAGCTTTCGAGATTTACTTAGAGGAAGGGCAAACAGTTTATCAAGCGCTACACAAAACAGTTAAAGATTATATAAGCGGCAAAGAGATATATGAATACTGTTTCGAAAATTTCATTCCAACAAATCCAATGAAGGGAAGCGTTTAATAATGATGATAAACGAAAAAACGAAAATGATTAAAGAGCTTGTAGAAAATTTTCTAGAGGCAGGAATAGAAATCGACGAGTTAGAAAAACTTAAAGAAATTTTTAATGAGGAAATTGATTTTCTAAAAGATGAGATAAAATATGCAGATGGTGTTATATAATGGGTGACAATTTTACTTGTGTTAATTGCGATACACTGTTCCAATTTACTAACGACATACACAAAGAATTGTGTATGGATTGTTGTAATAAAATATTTGAGGTTAAGTAATGGGTGCAGGTAATTGTTACCCCGCAGCATGGAATGCAATCAACACCAAAAAGAATGACGACTATATCGTAGTCCATGCACTGCGAGATATATTCAAGGGTGCTAATCACTTCGGAGGACATGCTTTCTTAGTTAGAAAATGGAAGGATGGAAAACTATTAAAGAATCCTACTGTTTATGATGACTGTATCAGCGCTAAATATATTGAGGGTTCTGTTGATGGTGTTGTTGATGGCATGCCATTCGATGAGTATGTAGAGAAAACATTTGTTGTAACAAAGGGTGATTATGTTTACAGAGAATATACAAGAATTGAATTAAACAAAGAGACCATGAAAGATATGGCTCACATGCCTTTTGATTTAGCCAAGGAGCAATGGAGTATGAAGCCAAAAGAATTTTCCAAGAGATTCCCAGGGTATGAGAGCTATGTAGATTACATGAAGAATTATTTTCAACCAACATTCGAGCCGCACTGGGTCAAGCTAATGGAGATGAACAAAGCAAATGAAATAGTCTAAGTTACGTGAAGAAAGGAACAATGAATAATAAACAAATTCTTAAAAGAATAGAAGATATGATTAATGAAATTAATACTATTGATACTGATAGTCAGATGTCTTCTCTTATTATTTTAGGTAAAATCAAAGTAGATTTGATGAGCTTAAAAAATAAAATAAATATGTAACCAATAAAGAATCAGTCGAGTCTAAGTAGTGATGATAAAAAAGGAAGGTAAACAAATGGAAGAAAAAGAAATTGTTTGGGTAGATATATTTGGCAATGAAGTTAAGAGAGATGTGTATCAGATAACTGGTGCAGGTGCAGATACTATGAAATATAAAGAGGAGCTTGAGTAATGATTAAAATTACAATCGATACAGACAACGCAGCGTTCGAGCCTCACTTTCACAGTAGAGTGGGTAGCATTTTAGATAAAGCTGCGAGAGTTATTAGAAAGGTTGATAGAGGAGAACTTGTAGTTTACAAATTAAGAGATGCTAATGGAAGCACTTGTGGAACAGTAGAGCTAAGTGAAAAATAAAATTAAAAAAGAAATAATAACATTCGAAGAACTAGCAATATCAATTGATAATGATATTTCAAATTACAGTAACTTCGATATAGATTACGATTATCAAACAATATTAAACGACTACTTAAAACATTACGAAATTAGGGGATAATAAAATTAAAAAAGATGTAACCAATGATGAGTTGGTTGAGTCTAAGTAGTGATGATAAAAAAGGAAGGTAAACAATGAGTGCGCAAGGGATATTCATCATTGATGATGAAGTAGGTTTTGAAGATAGACCTAAGAGTAAGAAGCAATTAAAAGATTTAATTGCAACTGGTAAGTTAGATACTATTTATGTTGAAGCAGTTAATCTGATTGGACCCGAACAGTATGCGGGACCAGTTACTAAAGAGATACTAGAA
>Ga0114997_10003286_pt1 | contig 12727 bp, 11 predicted proteins | sample ArcticOcean_MG_C_2_FD_87045 | JGI IMG/M metagenome (GOLD analysis project Ga0114997, IMG submission 87045) | Marine microbial communities from western Arctic Ocean - ArcticOcean_MG_CB4_136 | ecosystem: Environmental > Aquatic > Marine > Oceanic | place: Arctic Ocean: Canada Basin | collected... | reverse complement strand
GTATGTAACAGAGAAGAGGCACAAAACGTCTTCGTAAGAGCTTCTTCTTAAGAGCGAGAGCAGAGAGTTTTACCGAGCTTTTTGACGAGATTTTGAGAAAAAAAAACTGGTCTAAAAATTGTTTAGGGTTTATAAAATTAATTAGGGTTTAGAAGCTCCTTTCTTCCTCAAAAAATTCAAAAATGTTGGAACTTCTTCTCTCGTTCTCTTGCGTGTGTGTGTTGTGTTTGTGTTTAAGTAGTTGTTGTTGTCTGGTGGGTTCAAACAAACAAAATGAAGTACGTGGTGGTCTCTGGCGGCGTGGTCTCGGGATTAGGGAAAGGCGTGACGGCTTCTTCGGTCGGTGTGATGCTCTCCGCGGCGGACTATAGGGTGACGCACATAAAAATCGACCCGTACATAAACGTGGACGCCGGGACGATGTCACCGTTTGAACACGGGGAAACGTACGTTTTGGACGACGGGGGAGAGTCGGATTTGGATTTAGGAAACTACGAGAGGTTTTGCGATATCAACTTGACCAGGGACCATAACATTACGACCGGGAAAGTGTATCAGTCGGTGATCGAGAGAGAACGGGAAGGGAAGTATTTAGGGAAAACCGTGCAAGTGATTCCACACGTGACGGATGAAATCCAGGATTGGATCGAACGCGTCGCGCATATTCCGGTGGATGGGAAGGAAGGCCCGCCGGACGTGTGCATCGTCGAGCTGGGTGGGACGGTTGGGGACATCGAGAGCATGCCTTTTATCGAAGCTTTGAGGCAGTTTCAGTTTCGCGTCGGGCCGGAAAATTTTTGTTTAGTGCACGTGAGTTTAGTCCCAGTCGTTGGTTCCGTCGGCGAGCAGAAGACGAAACCGACCCAACACTCGATTCAAGCGCTGAGAAGCGCGGGATTGGCGCCGACGATGTTGGCCTGCAGAAGTTCGTCCGCGTTGGATAAAGCGGTGATGGAGAAGTTGGCGTTGTTTTGCCACGTGAGCCCGAACAATATTTTGAACTTGATCGACGTTTCGAATATTTGGCACGTGCCGTTGATTATGGTGGAACAGAAAGCGCATTTGGCTATTCTCGGGCACTTGCAGATGAAGCCGAGACCGTTAAAGTTGGAAGCGTGGAAACACAGAGCGGAAAAGTGGGATAGCGTGCACGTGCCGTGTTCGATTGCGGTGGTTGGGAAGTACACCGGCTTGGGCGATTCGTATTTATCCGTGACGAAGGCGTTGATGCATTCGGCAATCGCGTGCGATAGAAAGTTGAAGATTTTATGGATCGAGGCTGAAGATCTGGAAGAAGAGTCTAAACAAGCGAACGAAGATAAGTACGACGAAGCGTGGGCAAAATTGAAAAGGGCGGATGGCGTGTTAGTGCCTGGTGGTTTCGGCGGCAGAGGCGTGGAAGGGAAGATGTGCGCGGCAAAGTACGCGCGAGAGAACGAAATCCCGTACTTGGGCATTTGCTTGGGCATGCAAGTCGCGGTAATTGAGTTTGCCAGGAACGTGTGCGGCCACGCGGACGCGCACTCGACGGAGATGGACCCGACAACGGAGCATCCGGCGGTTATTTTCATGCCGGAAGGATCCAAGACGCACATGGGCGGTACCATGCGTTTGGGCGCTCGAGAAACTATTTTTCAAACGAAAGAGTGCGTGTCGTGGAGATTATACGGTAAGAAAGACGCGGTCGCGGAGAGACATCGACACCGGTACGAGGTGAATCCGGAAATGGTGGACGAGTTTGAACAAAAAGGGTTGCATTTTGTCGGGAAAGACGAAACCGGAACGAGAATGGAAATTTGCGAATTGGCCAATCATCCGTTTTTCGTGGCGTGCCAGTACCACCCGGAGTTCAAATCGCGACCGGGGAGACCGAGCCCGATGTTTATTGGTTTGTTATTGGCGGCGAGTGGACAGTTGGACTCGTACATCTCCGACGAAGCCGTCGAGTTAAGAATTTCAATGGGGAACATGATGCGTTCGCAGATAAAATCGATCAAAGCGGCTGGGTTGTACGTCGGAGGCACGGACTGAAGTAAAGGAGAAAAAGTAAAAAGAGAAAAAGAAAGAGGGATATAAAAGAGGGAGAGAGAGAGAGAGAGAGAGAGAGAGAGAGAGAGAGAGAGAGAGAGAGAGAGAGAGATGTGAAGGAAGTAGGTGTGCCTCAGACGTGAAAGCGTGCGTTTATTGTTATTATTATTCTTGTTGATATCACACAGAACTACTACTGGTATTTAAAAAAGGTGACTTTATTACACTCGATGGAAAGACTTTATTATTTCACTCCTCATCTTCACCCTCTTTATCTCCACCACCGTTCCCGCTAACAACAACCATAGACAAGTCCACCCAGGAGGCATTTCTTCTCTCTTCCAAGTTTTCTTCTCCTTCTTTTACGTCTTCTTTCCCAGGCGACTTGGCGGCGTGTCGTAAATCGTTCAGCGAGCCGATGTTTCCAAACTCCTCGAAACTCGCAACTTTGACCATACCAGAGATCAAACCCGAACGACTCGGTACTCTGTGCATTTTCGGGGAGTCCGTCAACGCCGCGCTGCTTCTCCTGGCTGGCGACTGCGGCGTGCCGTCTAGCAGCGACATCGCGTGCGTGGATCCCATTCTGACGATACCTCGCATGTTTGCACCACTTGCAACGCGTTTCAACGCCGCTTGCGCCGCCTTGACGGCCACCGCTTCCGCTTGGCGATGTTCCTCCTCCGTGCCTTCTTTGTGGTCGTCCTCTTTCGGTGCTGGCGTGTCGTGTTCTGGGAGCGAATCGAGCTTTGAAATATCGAACGGTTTCGCCGTGGCTGATAAATTCGGCGCCGGTCCTTGTTGATCGATGGAATTCCTCCTCGACGACCCGGCCGAGTCTTGTTCTCGGTTCGCTTTCATCCACGGTCGACCGGAGATTTCCCCATCGAGGGATTTCCTCCCGGCTTTCTTCCCTAAATCGATACCTTTTAACGCTGCCGCGACGGCGACGTGCGCCGCTTCGATTTCTTTCGTCCTCGTTTCTTCCGTCCTTTCGAACCGTCTCGGTATTAAGCTGCGATGTCCATAAATATACGTCCCGGCGGGTAAATCTTCAAACTCTGGCGGGCTCACCTCCATGCCGCTCGTATCTTCCGGCAATAACTCCGACGCGCCTTCGAAATTCGACACCACCACGGTCCCATCCGCGCCTCGCCCGTACTTCAACGGAAACTCGCCGCTCGCGTCCCTCGCCGCGAACACGCGCACCGTCCTCGCGTCGTAACACGTAAACGCAAACTTCCCTCTCAATTTCGGCAAGCAGTGCGTCCCGAACGTCTTATACACGTGACACACCAATTCAGCTTCGTAACATCGTCCTCCTACCAACGTATGCGCCGCTTCCAAAGGATCCGCGTGCGCCCTCTTCTCCAAGTCGTCCCCTCGCCTCCCTTCAGGTGAGAATAACCTCCACGCTAAATAATCCACGTTGGTTAAATGCCCGACGAATGAGACGATGATTTCGTTATCCGTGAACGCTTGCACGTTTGGTCCGACCCCAATGGCAATCCCTCCACCGTTCAACTCGCTCGTCGACTTGTTCGAAAACTCGATAGCTTCCAACGCCTCTCTCACGTGTTGCTCGCTCTGTTGATGCGCTTCCCCGGTGTCGTGATTGATGGATAAGGTTTTCGGCGGGATGACGCATAAGAATTTCCCGGTTCGGCTGTTCATTGTACGCTTCGTTGACTCTGTTTACTGTTTCGTGTCGTTGGTGTAGGTGAAAAACTGTGCGCGAGTGGTCTCGTGATGCGGAATGAGAGCGCTCAAAACCTGGATACTCTCTTCAATTTATCCAATGTGCAACAACAGGCTCCTCTTTCTCGCTCGCTCGAACGACGAACAAAGATTAAAGGCGACAGACGACGACTCCACACCCTCGTCGAGAAGTGGGTGGTAAAAATCAACTCGGTCGTTCGCTCGTTTCAAAGCGCGCGAAAGCTTTTTAGGATGAAGAAAAAAATGTGACTCAGGGATTCCAATGCTCCCCAAAACACACGCACAAAAATACGACCAAAAACTCTCCATGGTATACATAACGTCTCATAAGGTCCCCACGACGCTTTCTCTCTCAACCGATGAAACACACCGCTAATGCGATACTACTCTCATCTGTTCGCCGTCATCGAGCACTTCCTTCTTAACACCCAAGAAACTTAAGATCGTGCAAGCAAGGTGTGTTGGTGTTCTCTCTCTCTCTGATCAAGTATTATATTGTTTCACATGTGCAGATCAGAGAGATTTTCGAGAAAATAGAGACGTTTTCTTTTCGAGCTCAGAGGCACCAATTTTACCGCAGAAATTAGAGAAGAGTATACACGAAAGCTTTGTTTCTTCTTTTCCTAGAACGCTTCTTCTAAACGAGGATAATGGCGTTCGGCGGGGGCGGTGGATTCGGGAGCGCTCAAAACGTCCCGCAATCCCCATTCGGGCAAGCGCCGGCGTCGCCGTTCGGGGGAGGAGGAGGAGGAGTTGGAGGCGCATCAAGTTCGGGAGGATTCGGTGCCCCTTCCAATCAAGGAAGTGTTGGAGGTTTGTTTAGTCAACCGTCGAGTGCGGTGGTTGGAGGGTTTGGACAGCAGCAACAAACCGGAAGTGACCAGTTGGGTGGATTCGGGCAGCCGCAACAACAAGCCGGGGGTGTGTCGCCGGGAACGAGTACGTTTTGTAAACTTCGCATATATGTTTGATTTTCAATTTTCCATTCGATTTTGTGTTCTTCTTCTCCTTCTCTCTCTCTCTCTTTCGCGAGTAACCACACGGGTTTCTCGCTTTTCGGCGATCAACAATTCGCTTCGTCGTTCGATCGATCACTACTAACGCACGATTCTTTCTTTCCTGATGATTACAACAAATAATAACAGTCGCAAACGCGTGTCGCTTCTGGAATAAAGGCGAGTGTAAATTTGGACAAAGATGTAATAACAAGCACGTGTGCTCGACGTGCGGCAGCTCGGCGCACAGGGCGATGAATTGCTCGATGTCGCCAGGCGTCGCCGGATATCGAGCGACGAGGGTGGTAGATAAGGAGTTGGTCGGGCCGTCGATGACGTACGCGATGTTGCAGTCGATGTCGGCGATGCCCGATCACGATAAACGGAGCGTGGAGGAGATGCGATACGACGCGTGGTCGAAAGCGGGAGAGCCGGGACAGGCGAATGGGCAGCAAGGTGGATTTGGATCGGCGCAAAGGGGTGGAGCCTTTGGTGCGAGCGGAGGAGGTGCATTCGGTGGATCTAGCTTCGGAGGAGGCGCGGCTACTTCTCCGTCCGGAGGGTTTGGCCAGCCGTCCTCGACGCCTGCGTTTGGGCAAACCCAAGCCGCGTCACCGTTCTCCGGCGGTGGTTCGTCTGCTTTCGGCGCAACAACCACAGCTGGTGGCTTTGGATCGAGTCCGGGAACGTCTGCTTTCGGCGCTATTGGCAGCGGAGGTGCGTTCGGTCAACAAACATCTCCCCAAGGCGCATTTGGGAGTACCGCAGGCGCCGGAGCCGCGGGGGGTTTTGGAGGAGGAGGAAGTGCATTTGGTGGTGGAGGCCAACAAAGCGGCGGATTATTTGGAGCTAGTGGTGCCGCTGCACCGCAAGCTTCGCCATTTGGAACTTCAACGCAATCGGGCTCGTTGTTTGGGAATCAATCGCAACAAAATCAACCCTCGGCCTTTGGTCAACCTTCGCAAAGTTCTGGCTTCGGCGCGACTCAACAACAACAACCTGGATCATTCTTCGGCTCCAAGCCGGCTGCTGCACCTACTGGTGGTCTTTTTGGAGCTACACCTCAACAAGCGAGTGGTGGGGGCGGTTTGTTCGGGTCCACGGGAACGTCGTTGGGAGGTACTGGCGGTTTTGGCAGCACTGCACCATCGCAGCAGCCTCAGACGCCGGGTTTTGGTGGATTCGGCGGGTCGCAAGGGCAACAACAGCAGCAGCAAAATGCTTTCGGTCAGACGCAATCTACCGGGGGGAGCGGTTTATTTGGAACGCAGCAAACTCAGGGCAGCGGGTCGATCTTTAATCAAGGAGGCCAACAATCTGGGTTCGGCTCTCAGACACAAGCGACGCCAGGTTTCGGTGCTCCCCAGCAGCAACAAGGAGCAGCCGGCTCGCTTTTCGGTGCTAAACCTGCTCAAGCACCAGGAAGTTTCTTTGGTGCGGGCGCATCAACGCCGTCGACCTCTCTCTTTGGAGGGGGAGCGCAGACGTCGCCGGCGGGCGGTCAAAGCGGCTTTGGCGCTGCGCCAGGAAGTGGTGGACTTTTTGGCGCCGCGAAGCCCGCGGCGTCGCCATTTGGTGGCGGCGCACAACAACCGAGCACCGGCGGATTATTTGGTTCAACTGGGGCTGGTGCGTGTGGCGGATTATCCTTAGGACAAACGCCTACGCAAGGGGCAGGTGGGGGCCTCTTTGGGGGTGGAGGTACTCAAGCGGGAGGCTCGAGTTTATTTGCGCCGAAGCCATTAACTGGAACAACGACACCGGGAGGATCATTGTTTGGAGGAGGTGCGGGTGCACAAACTCAAAGCACCCCCTCAACTGGTCTCTTTGGAGGCGCTCCGTCTTCATTACAGACTCCGTCTTCGAATGCTGGAGGCTTGTTTTCTTCGCAACAGCAGCCGGGGCAGCCGTCGAGCTTGTTCGGAGGCATGAAACCCGCCACGGGTGGTGGGTTATTTGGTAGTACTCCTGGTACTGGAGGCGGACTTCAATTGCAGCAACAGCCAGCGCAGCAAACGACTTCTTTATTCGGCGGTGCCGGTGGCCTTGGTGGAGGTGGGCTATTTTCGCAGCAAGGACAACAACAACAGCAAGGACAGTCGCTCTTTGGACAGCAGCAACAACAAAATCAAGTTCCTTCGTCTCCATACGGCGCTCAGTTACCCGTTCCCAATGCCGGGGCACTCGTTCCCGCGTCATCGTCAAAGCCACGTCAGTCACTTCTCGGCGATGCGGGCGTTTCGAGCCACGTTTCGAGATCGACGGCGTCCGCTTTGGCCACGTTCCCTTCGCGACCGCAAACGCCACGAGCGCCGTGGTTGCAATCTCGAGGCGCGACATCTGGTGCAAAGCCACCATCCTCGCATCAAAAAACAGTCGTCTTATCCAGACGAGAACATGGCGGTAGTGGAATGCCGACGTATTTGGATAAACCTTCGCACGACGCATATGAAATCGCGCAACCGGAAGGTGGTGCAGTCCAAGACGGGATCGGAAGGAAGGATTCTCCTGCGAATGGTTGGTTGTTCAAACCGCGCGAAGATCCCCGCGCTTTATTCATTCGTCCTACGAGCACCTTGATTGGTAACGGCAAAGAAGGTCTCAGTGGAATCTCGTTGGCGACGTACGGAAACGGTAAGGCGTCGTCGCCTAGAGATCAAAGACTCGGTTTACCGTTCGTCGATGAAGATTCTGGAATTACGATTTCACCAACCCTGGACGAACTTAGAGATCTCGTGGAAAAGCGCGGCCCAGAAGCGCTGACGTGCGTCGAGAATTTTTCTGTCACGGACAAGGAGTTTGGCAAAGTTGAATGGCTAGAGCCCGTGGATGTATCAAGATTGGACGTCGCGCGCGTCGTCAAATTTGAAAAGGCGTGCTTGTACTTATATCCCGAAGATGCTGGCGTAGAAGCGCCAGAGACGGGCAAGGGTCTGAAGAAAAGCGCCATGGTCACGCTGACAGGTATTAAGCCGAGAAAAGGTACCGCCGCAGCAAAGATGAGATACGAGGAGAAGATTGAAAGCCAAACGAAATCGGCGGGCGGCGAGCTGGTTAGCTACGACGCGGACGTCGGAGAGTGGAAGTTCTCTCTCCATCTGTAATGAGAAAAGTAGATAGGCACTTTACAACGCAAAAAGCACAGTATGTCGGTGGGCGGTTGATGAGCGCGGTAAAGTAAACATATGTATATAGTGATGAGTGTGAAAAAGCAAGTTATGCCGTTGGGTTTTGATGACACCTCGTTACACAACGAAGTTTTAGTGCAAAATTATTAAGTTTGCAAATATTATACACCAGTACAAGTACGTACGTTACGTACATTGATGAATGAATCTACACATATTCTATACTAATTCTATATTTACCGTGGTCTACTCGCATTACTCCCTCCTTCCTTTTAATCGTTCGCTGTCCAAGTTTGCTTGCTTGTAGGCGGCTAACGCTTCCGGTGTGAGATTTTTGGTCGCACCGCCGAGATTCAATTTTTTCGCAAAAGTCGCGACAATAAAAGCGACAAAAAGTACGAATACTAAACCTCCAATGCTCGAGCCGTTCGATACTCTCAACCCTTCCGATTCAATGATCAACTCGGCTTCCTCGATTTGCTTGCGTGCCTCCTCTTCGATTTCAGCTTCCTCTTCGCGAAGTTCGTTTTCGTCTTCTTCGTCTTCTTTATCCATCTCTTTCGAAGAGGCGGAAGATGATGAAGTAGAAGAAGAGGACGCGTCATAATCGTATTCGTCTGCGCTGTTGATGCTCTTTTTAATCGTAGCCGTCGCACTCGTCTTCTTGATCGAACCATTACTCTTCTCTTTCTTCACCTTCTCCTCCGGCGGGCAACAACTGTCTTCGCACCCTGTATTAGGACACAAGTTACAACTCAACTGACACTCCATGCTCATGTAGTTCGGATTGCTCGTGCACTCGCCAGTGCTCGCCCATGTGCAACACTGATTGTTGTTATCCTTACAAGAACTGCCAGCGCTTGCTCCTCGGAGCTTCTCTTCTATCTTTTTCAGTTCAATCATTTCGCTAGACACCGGTTTACATCGCAAAATGTTATTCTCCTTTATCGAGCAATCATACTTTTGCCTCGGCTTGCTGAAATCTAGATCCGTTCTCTTGCACACTTTAAGCGCCCGTTCTTTGGTGCTGTTATACAACGTCTCCGCGACAATTAGCGCGATCTCATCTCGTCGTCGCATCATTGTCCCTTCCCTGGAGCTTATCTCTCCAATCGTAATCGGCTTCTCAAACATCTGTCCTCGCGTACACGACGTCATGTCCGTCCCTTGGTACCAGTGTTTATCAAACGCGTAATCATCTACTCTGTATGTTACTCCGTAGTGCAAAACCACTGGAAACCTTTCATCTTTTGGTGGCATATACCCTGGATACAGCATGAATGAATCCGACACGGAAAACTTCAACTTCCTCTCCGCCGCGGCAAACACGTACCCGTACATCTCCGAAATCCACGGCGGTCCGGCTTTGCCGTTTTGATTAAACACGTCACCGGTATTCGCCCAGGAATCTGGGTCGCTCCTCACCTGTTCTGTCCAATACAACCACCTCGGCGCTAGCGGCTCTAAATCTTCTCTGTGCATGACCGTGAACCCGCCGACTTGCTGCGCGCCTTCTACGTTCGGGACCCTCGCTTTCACCCCCATGTGATTCTTGGGGAAAATCCCAACTAAATACCCGTAATGCGCGCTCACGGGATTCCCTAACGCCACCCCCAACAAATCCGCATCCATCGACCTCCGAAACGCCATATCTGCGTCCAAAACGATGATAAAATCCTCCGTCGGCTTCGCGTGTTCCATCCAGTGCATAATCGAATACGGTTTGTTATACGCCGAATACCTATCCCCGCTCACTGGATGTTTCGCGCAGTTCGGGTGCACGTGCGTGTTCGGTACAATATCTAATCCCGGTGGAGGTGATTGATCGCACGCCATCAATCGCGTGATTTCTCCTTTTTGTTTCACCTTCTTGAACGAATAATACAAGCCTAAAGATTGCCAGTCAAAGTAGGTGTTGCACTCGGTGCTGAAGATGGTGTGGTAGGTTGGTGCATTCTCCTTCTTCTTATTATTCTTCTCGCCAAACGTGCTGGTGGTGCTCAAAAGTCCCCGTCTCGTCGCCGTTTTCGTTCTCTCCGAAATACGTTCTCCATCTTCCGTTCTTCCCTCATTCGTCATCATCATCATTATATTCGTCGTCGCAAAATCATCTCGATTTCGGTTTTTTCCAATCGACGATTCGATCGACGGCGATATCGAGGACGACGAAAAACGCGCCTCGATCATCAAGACAGAGAGGAACAACAACGTCCAACATCGCGCAAAGCAGAGCACACTCATCACACTAAAACTACTGTTGCTGCTAATGATGATGGCGTCTCTCGCTCTCCTCCCGGTGGGTCCCCTAAATGAAATTGTGACGCCAAACAAGTTTGGGGAAAAATCATCACTCAGAGAGGAGCGCCTATGCTTTCGAGCCTTTCACGACGGTCACATCCTTCAACGAAAATCTCCCACTCTTACCAGCAGCAGCGGCGAAAACAGGTGCGCACTAATACATAGATAATGGCTTCAGATGATTTGCACAACGTCAAAATGGGCGCCTCTGTGGCCGAGAGAAACGCGCCTCACATCGCTGCGAAAGTCGTGCCAAGACTGCTTCAACTATGCAAAGAAGAAGAAGAAGATGATGATGATGACAACAGCGATAAGGAGAAGTACGCGTTCGAAATAGGCTCTGGCCAAGGCGTGCACGCGTCCATCATCGCCCCGCAGTTACCAAACATCGAGTTCGTGCTCTCGGACATCGCGGAAGATTACTTTGAACACATAAAAGAGAACGTGAAAAGCATAGACAACGTCCTTCTCCCGCCGGTGACGTTTGACGCGAGAGATGACATCGTGGACGCGTTGATCGTTGATAATTTGAACGCGGTTATCGGGGCGTGTTTGTTAGTGTTAGTGGTGAACATCTGTCACATCAGTCCAATTGAAACGACCAAAGGGATATTCGCGTCGAGCGAGAAGGTGTTGGCGAAACGAGGCATTTTGTATATGTACGGGCCGTTCAACGTGGACGGGAAGTATACGAGCGAAGGAAACGAGAGGTTCGACAAGAGCATGAAAGAGAAGGACGAGAGGTTTGGTATTAGGGACATATCGGAGTTAGAGGCCATAGGAAAAACGCACGGGATGAAATTGAACGAGATTCACGAGATGCCCGCGAACAACTTTCTCTTGGGTTGGGTTCGGACGCGATGAGACGCAGATGATGTATTCTTATTTATTTTATTTTATTGTTATTAAAATACAGGTTTATTCCATTAATTAGTAGTAGTAGTGGTAGTAGTAATCGTACAGTTCGTTTGTTTCTTGAGTTCCTCCTCCTCCTCGTCTCCTCGTCGTCGAAAAGTCTCATCATTCTACTTTTCGCTTCGAAACTTCGCCTCGGGGTGATCCCTCGCCAGTTCCTTCCTGTGCAACTCCCTTATAATCTTGTGTTCCCACTGCGGGTGTGGTAAATCCACCGAAGCCGCTCGGCGGTTGTTGTTCAAAACGTATCTCTGCTGCTGTTTTTCGCCGTTGTCCTCCGCTTTCGGCACTCTGCTCCCGTAGAAAAAATCGTCAAACGACGAGCGCACCGAAGACGACTTCGACTGCCCCTCTTGAGTAGGTTTGGAAAAGCCATAAATGGTCAACTCCTCGTCTCTCTTCGCTTTCACCGTATCGATGTCTAAACTCGCACGTTTCTTCGGCGATGGGCGATGGACCATCGCTTCTCTCATGAACGGTGCGTCGCCGTACGCGTCTTCGCCGTCGACGAAAGAGACGTCGTCTAAAGACATCGCGAACTTCTCCGCGAACGTTTTCGGGGACGATCCGAATTTGGATGATGCTGACGAAGCATTCTTGTTGGGGGAGATGGAATTGATGTCTTGCGGCTTGGAGGAAGAATACGCGCCTTCTCTGTTGTTGCTCGAGGACGAAGCGCCGCTGGACATTTTGTTGAGCATATTTTTAATCATTTTGAGAGTAAGATGATGACTGTGATGATGATGCTGATGTGTGTTGTGTACTTTCAGCGCGCGCGGCAAGAGATAATTAAAGTGGGGGGATGGGTTGGATTAAGGAAAATGGAGGGAAAAATGGGGGGGTCCAGGGAAAAGAACGAAAAAATATCAACGACAGTTAAGCCCGAGAGAGAGAGAGAGCTTTGGGTGTGCACTTTTTGGGAAAAAAAAGGAGCTCTCTGCTGGCAGAGGCTTGTGTTTTGTGTTGTGCTCTTTTCTTGTTCTTGTTCTTGTTCTTGTTCTTTTTCAAGGTTTGCATGTACAACTTGGTCTGCGTGTGTATATATACTCGAGAGATGTTGGTGTTCTCGATCTTTATTCCTCTGTGGCCTCGGACGCTTCAGTTTGTATCTGGACACCCGTTCTCTTTGGCGTAGTTTAAACACTCGAGGTGGTTATTTTTGCGAGCGTAATAGCAAGTACGAAAATCCCAAGGCGCGCCGTTTTCGTGCAAGTATTTGAGGGTATCGAGATGGCCACATGCGGCAGCACATGCACACGCTAACTTGCCACGTGGACATTTCTGTTCCGCGCAATACGTCACAATGTGAAGATGACCACATTTAGCTGCTGCGTTGATCGTCCAGTCGTTCCAATCAAACTTTTTCACTTCTCGTAACCAACGAACCAACGCGAGGTTTCCCGTAACAGCTGCTCGACTGCAGAAATAATACTGAGCTTGTTTTCCCTCGATCTTAATGGTCCCTTTCTTTGCCACTGGTGGATTACCACTCACAGTAGTAAGCCAAAAAGTCTCACGCAACTTCCTCCCCGATCGTCTACACGCGTCGCGACTTTCCGTGTTCACCTCTCGAAACACTCTGAAAGACAACTCGTCCAACTTCGATAAAATATGCGTCTCGAAGATATCTTTGTACTGCTTATC
>Ga0114997_10003284_pt1 | contig 12729 bp, 10 predicted proteins | sample ArcticOcean_MG_C_2_FD_87045 | JGI IMG/M metagenome (GOLD analysis project Ga0114997, IMG submission 87045) | Marine microbial communities from western Arctic Ocean - ArcticOcean_MG_CB4_136 | ecosystem: Environmental > Aquatic > Marine > Oceanic | place: Arctic Ocean: Canada Basin | collected... | reverse complement strand
TTTATTTAAGGGAGAAGAAGTTGTCTGTAAAGAATTTAATGAACCAGGTAGTGCAGTTGTATTTCCTTCTTTTACAAATCATAAAGTAAATAAATTAATTTCAGGAACTAGAAATACTCTAGCATTGTGGATGTCTGGACCAAAATTTAGGTAATATTTATTGGAACTTAATATAAGCATCAATATTTTTTTTGATTAATTGAACACATATTAGATTCAGACTTCATTAACTAGTATTGCGTCTAATTATTTTCCTTACAGATTGTTATAATAAATAGTATTATTTTCATTTAAGTCTGCTTATTAAAAACATATACATCACATTTTACTAAAGTAATGATAATATTTAATATTAAGTAGGTTGATGACTTTAGCAAAAAGTTGGTTTAGAATATTTTTATGAAAAATTCATCTTTATACATTTTTCTAATTTTATTGTGCTTCAATTTTATAAATAGTGCAAACTCTGTAGAAAAAAAACATGCTGGAACAGGAGAGCTGCACTTATCAGAAAAAATTGTTGATGGATATTTTGATTATATAAAGGAACCTTTAAATAAATTACCTTTAGTTTTTTACATATCTGAGGATAAAAAAAATTTCTATTCGGTAGTTATTACTAATGATGGTGGAGGTTATGCTAGATCAAAAACTATAATAAAAAAAAAAATAAGATGTGAAATAAAACTAAAACAAAAGTGTTACTTATTTTCAAACACTAGAAATATTGTTTGGGATAATGGAGTTAATAAGGAATTTAAAATAAATCGCAAAATCTCTAAAGAAGATTTTATTTTAAAATTAAAAAAATTAGGCTTTATTATTAATGAGGAGCAGCAATATATTAAAAAGAAAAAAGTTGCTAAACAAAAAGTAGCAAAAGAAAAGGAAATAGCCAAACAAAAAGCAGCAAAAGAAAAGGAAATAGCCAAACAAAAAGCAGCAAAAGAAAAGGAAACAGCCAAACAAAAAGCAGCAAAAGAAATACTAGATAAAAAATTATCTCTTATATCCACTGAAACAGATTTAGACAAAGCACAGAATTTTTTAAATGATGTACAAACTTTTATTAAACTTTATCCAAATGAATTTGATATAATTAAAGTATCTGAGTTTTTTATTGTGACCAAATCTATTTTAGATGGAAATATAGATTTTAAATTAAAAACAGATTTGGAATTATTTAAAGAATTCACAAAAAGCTCAAATAAATTTGTAGAATATAAAGAGCATATTGAAAAAAATAAATCAAAAAAGAAACTACTTAAAATTAATAATATATTTTCAATTCTTGAAAAAAATATAAAAATTATAAAAGGATTTCTTGTGACTAAATCAAATTCTATTTATTTAGAAGAATGGTTAAATAACGTTAAAAACACAGAAATAATTATTAATGACCCATCTAGCTATAATCAATTGATAGATGCAAATGAGAAATTAGAAAAATTAATCATTACAAAAAAAGAAATCGATGAAACGACAACAAGTGCAACCTATATTATTGACGAACTAAAAGTACTTTTGCAAATAAATTTAACAACAGATTTAGCACCGTCAATAATAGAACAAGTAAAGTTTTTAGAAATAGCTATTAAAAAAGAAACAGTAAAAGATATAACTATAGCAAATAAAACTGCTAAAGAATTTATTTATAAAAAAATTGAAGAACCAAGAGAAAAAAGAATAGCTGAGAAAAAAAGAATAGCTGAGGAAAAAAGAAAAGAAGCCAGACGAATAACTGAAGAAAAAAGAAAAGAAGCCAAAAGAATAGCCGAGGAAAAAAAAATAGCTGAGAAAAAAAGAATAGCTGAGGAAAAAAGAATAGCTGAGGAAAAAAGAATAGCTGAAAAAAAAAGAATAACTGAGGAAAAAAGAAAAAAACTAGAACAAGAAAAAATTAAAGCCCAAAAAAAACTTGAAGGTATATTCAAAAAATTTAAAGCAAATACTTCTTATCAAAAGAATATAATACAAATTTTACATGAATCTAAATTTGATTATGAAGACATTAAATTTCCCAGAAAAGATAAAGTTATAGAAATATATAATTTAAAAAACGATCAATTCAAAATTAATAAAATTGAAATTGATTATATGAATAAAGAATATATTAATAAAATAGTTGAACAAATTAATATGAAGGGAGGTATTATTTTAAGTGAAAATGAAAGTATTTTTTCTGAATATTATGGAAAATACTTTGATAAAATAAAACTTTCAGGAATTGAAATAGGCGATGAAAGTGGAAAAATTAGAATCAGTGAATTTGGTTTTAATAACCTTGATTTCAAAAAAGTTAATGTAATAAAAAAACTTATAAATTCAACTTTTGTTGATGAAACAGAAAAAAATAATTTAAGTTTAATTATGAGTATGACTTTTGATAAATTGTATTTTAAAAATATAAATTTTAAAACCGGCAACACTATTTTGGTCTCCGATTACTTTGAAATTAATGATTGGAAAGACCTATCTTTTAAAAAAATTTTAGCCACTAACTTAGTTTATAAAGAAAAAAATGATCAGCATTCATTTGAAAAAATATTAATTGAAGATTATAAGATGGATATAAATGCTGTTTTAAAATCAATAAATTCAAAAGACGATAAATTATTCTTTAGTGGTGATTATACACAAATATCAAATTCTTTAAAATCTTTAGAAAATTTTGAAATTAAAAATTATAAAACTATAAAAAATAATAAAAAATTATTTTCAGTTGACCTTGTTCAAATTGAAGATTTTAACTTTGATTATTTTGGAGAATACGAAAATATTAAAGTTCCAACTAGCCTTAATATAAAAATAGATGGTTCTGATTTTAATTCCAATAGTTTAGATAAAAATTTTAGTGATATATTTAATCAGTTAGGATACAGTGCAGTAAAATTTAATTTTGAGAGTGAGTGGAAGTGGAACACAAATAAAAATGATATAAATTTAAACTTAGATTTTGGTATAATGAATGCTGCCTCAATAAGTTTGTCTTCAAATTTTACAAATTTTAACACAGATATTTTAACACTTAAAGGTGCTCCTTTAACCACATACTTATTAACAACCCCTAAACTAAAAAATTTTAAACTTTCTCTGATTGATGATTCTTTAAAAGATAAATTGATAACTTATACAGCACAAAAACAAAACATGACAACAGATCAATATAGAGATTTTTTGACCCAATCTATGAATCTTTATGCAACAACTTTTAGTGTTAATCAAAAATTAGCAAAAGATATGCAAAAAGTAGTTATTAATTTTATTAATAGAAGTAATAAAATTTCTATTTTAATTGATCCACCAAACCCTATATCTATAAGCGAATTGATGCCTGATTTTATGAGTCAAAATATAGAAAATCTAATAGAAAAACTTAACTTAAAAATTAAAAATTAAAAAAATTATTAGTTAAATTATGGTAAATAAAAAAATTATCTTAATTTTTATATGTTTATTTTCTTTTAGTTTATTCAGTTTTTCTCAAGCCGAGACTTTAACTTTTGGCTCTTCAATTTATGAGGGTGAAGTAAAAAAAGGTATGGCATATGGTGAAGGAATTCTTACTTTTTCAGATGATACAAAATACAAAGGAAAATTTAATAAAAATAAAATTCATGGCAAAGGTTCATATACCGATGCAAGAGAAAATGTTCATGAAGGTAAATGGAGTTATGGAAAACTTAGAGTTAAATTGGATAAAAAGACAAGAAAAATAATAAAATTATCTGTTAAAGAAGAGGCTCCAACAATTTACCACGAAATTAGAGGAACAGGTAAGGTGATTGGTCAATGGTTTGAGGCCCTACAAGATTCATCGGGTGTTTTTAAACTCACCAATAAAGGTAAAAGAGATATGGCAAAGAAAATAGAAGAAGCAGGCGAAAGAAGTGATGGTTGGCAGTAGTTAAATTTTTAGTATTGGTTTAATATATTATCTTGATTTTTAAATAATAGTTTCTTTTTCATTACGTGTTCCCATTTTCATTCAAATAATATATTTAAAATTTATTAGCTATAATTATTTTAATAAAGATAGCCAATGTTTTGGATCATAAACTGTATTAATTGCATTTGCACATTCAAACGTACAAGTACAATCTTTGGCAATTTTTTGGAATGCCTTAGCTTTTTTTGATTTAACTATATCTACGATATCTAAATTTGTATTATTAACTGAACCGATTTCTGATACGTCCCAAAGTTTTTCTACTTCACACCCTCTAACAACTCCATCTGGGAAAATTTCAACAAATCTTCCACCAGCCTTGCAAGGCGAATATATTTTTTCACTATCAATTCTTTTGATAGTTTCTAAGAATATTTTTTCCATTAATTTTCCATTGAAACTTTTTCTCCAACTTGGAGATGTTCTTTGATGCTGAAGTTTAGATAGTCTCTCGTAATCATTTTTAAGAGCTAACTGTTCTTTTGCAGGGACATCCCTAAGTAAAATTAGTTCGTGAAAGTCAATCGGCCATGACGCTGTTTCATCAAATAATTTTTCCAAAACATCTTTATTGTCTTGAGTGATAACCGAAGCTAATCTTAAAAAAAAATTTGGTTTACTTCTGTATTTATTCATTTCCGCAATTGTTTCTAAAACTTTTTTATAAGCTCCATCAAATACCCTAACCTTGTCATGTATTTCTTCTGGTCCATCTAAAGAAATTGATAATGTAAATTCTGTATGAGGATGTTTTTCAATTAATTCAGGAACAAATTTTTTAATTCTATCAACATAGAATCCATTGCTTTTAATGCTTATTCTAGGAACATTACAATTTAAAATTATATTATCAATTATTTGGACAAAATCTTTTCGTAAAAAAGGTTCACCACCAGTAACAGTTAAATGTAATAAACTTTTTGCTTTTTTAAAAACGAGACCCCACTGTTTTGGAGAAATTATAGGGGTTTTTCTTGCATCAACAGCTGCATGTATACAAAATCCACAATGCATATTACATCGACCATCCACATATATTACAGCATAATTAGGAATTTGTTTAAGAAAGATAGATTTAAAAATTCTTGATAATATGTTGAAGTTATTATTCATAAATATAATATTTTATATTTTATATATTACATTTGAATAGAAATAAAATAAAACTAAGCTAAAAAATTTTTTTTAATAAAATGTTACTTAATAAACCCCTTATATTTGTATTATTAATAAATTTATTTTTTTTATCCTTAAAGTGGGTGCTGTCTTTTTACGAATTTGATGAAACTTTATTAACAAGTATTTTAATAAATACTAAGGACATACAATATTATCCATTAATAATAAATTTAGCAGAGTTTAATTTGAATCCAACTTTTTTAGAATATTATAATAATTCAAAAATTGTTAATTTCCCTCTAGCATCATTAGCCGTTCATTCGATTTTTTTTAAATTATTTAATATTTATTCATTTATTATTTTAGAATATATTTTTCATTCACTACTAATATTTATATTATTTAATATTATTAAAAAAATATTTAATAGTTCAAACGCAGCCGCATTATTTTGTATATTAATATATATTTTAATTTTATCATTAAAAGTAATTAGTAATTTTGTAGAGCCACAAATTTTTTATAAACTTTACAATATATTAAATGAAAATTTTGGAACCAGAGCACCAAGACCATTAGTGACGGGTGTTTTTTACTTTGGTTTCCTTTATTACATGATGTTTTTTGAAGAAAAAATTAACAATAAATTAAATTATAACTATGTTTTAAAAATAGCGATTTTTTTGGGATTATTAGCAAATAGTTTTATATTTCTTTTTATACATAGTTTTATATTTCTTTTAATATTTTTAATTAAAAGCTCTGATACAAAATTAATTCAATGGATAAAATTTAATTATAAAAAAATTTTTTATTTTATCTTTTTATTATCAATTTTTTTATTACCTATTACTTTTCAAAATATACATGGTGAAATTGATTATATTTCTCGATTAGGCCTTATTTCCATCGGTATAGAGGAAAAGTTTTTTTTAATAAAATATTATTTGATAAATTTATTAAGATTTGAGTTTTTAATTTTATTTATTTTAACATTATATTTAAATAGGTATTTAAATAAAAAAAATTTCTTAAACTTACATAAGAAAAAAATAAATATTTTTTTCTTATTGACTATATCATCTATTTTGTCACCACTTGTTTTCTTTATTATTTCACCAAAAGTGATTTCAATTTTTCAGTTTTTAAATATAATACTATTTTCGTTTATTTTTTATATAATTTTATCTTTGTTTTATATTTTATATTTTTTATCAAAAAAGTTTGATTTCAAAAAGTACTGTTCAAAGAAAATCTTTTACGTAACTCTATCAATTATTTGTCTAGCTATTTTTATTCCTCTAGAGCTAAACTCTTTTTTTAAAAATAAAGATCAAAGAACTGAAATTAGTGAGCTTCATAAATTTTTTAATAAAAATAATATAAGAAATACAAATTCAAAACTTTTTACTAATGATTTACTAATAATGAACCTATGGCTTTTAAATAATAATACGCAACTTGTTATATCAGATGCATTCTCAAATTCTTTACCAGATACTAAAATAGAGTTTAATTTACTTAACTCTTTAAAAGACTTTCATATTGGAGACAAACAACTGAAGAAATTAATTTCATTTAAAAAAAGTCAGACAAGAAACAGATTATTTATGATGCTGTTTAGTTATAAATATCAAGCCAATTCACTTTATAGTTTTTCTGCATTAGAAAATTATAATCAAATGGATCAAGATTTAATAGTTAAAACTTCACCTTTTAGAGTTCAAATGCAAATAATACCTGAGACTGAAAAAGAAAGAATATTAAGTCTATATAAAAATTTAAAAATAAATAAAGACTTAATTCCAGATTATGTTGTTATAAATAATTTTAATTCTACTGAAATTTTTAATATTAAAAATAAAAAATATAAAGAAATTTTTAAAACAAAAAATTTTTTAATTTATAAAAGATTATAAAAATAAAATTTTATTTTTTTTCTAATATTTTACCTATAGTAATTTTGTAAAAAAAAATTAAAACACCAAATAATATTCCAAAGTTAATTACTTGAATGCCAAATAAAGAAAAAATTACCATTTTTATTCCATAATTTTTATTAGCAAATATCAAAAAATTTAGCTCAGAGAGTAACTGTAAAATAATTAAAACTATTAAACCTGTAATAAAAAAAGTATTATTAAAAATTAAACTCATAAAAATATAAGTAATAATTAGTGAAGTTATGAAACATGAAAAAAATTGTCCTAGCGTTGCAAAAGATCCTTTAGTATCAAATCTTTTTTTTTTGAGAAATAAAGGTATGTATTTTGTTGTTCTTTCAATAATACGCTTAAATCTAACATCTAAACTATACCAATAGCCAGAATAAGTTGCAGAGATAGTTTTAATATTTTTTTTATTTAATTTTAAAATTTTATAGCCTATATCAAATTCCTCCCCCCCTGCGTCACTAAAAGCTTTCCATTTTCCAATTTTAAAAAATAATTCTTTAGAAATTACACAAAACTCGGAACAGCAAACAGAAAAATCTTTTTCATCTTTTATTTTATCAACCCCATAACATGATTTCAGGCACACAAAGTTTGAAGACCAATTACTTTTGTTGAGATTAAAAAGATCTTGTGTGGCAGCAACTGAGCCAGTGGTGTCATCTTTTTTTAATCTTTTTACTAAATTTAAAATAGATTCATCAGAAATATCAATATCAGAGTCTATAAAGCATAAATTTTCATATATAGCTTCCTCTGCACCCTTATTTCTGGCGTTTCCAGCACCTTGATTACTTTCTAATTTTATTAATTTAACATTTTGAAATGTTTTAACAATCTCTGTTGTTTTGTCCGTACTACAGTCATCCACAACTATTATTTCTGATTTAAGCCTATTTGATTCTTTCGTAATTTTATCTAGGCAACTCTTAATGGTTTTTTCTGTATTATATGATGGAATGATAATAGAAACAGTATATTCAGAATTCATAAAATTATTTATATGTAGAATTTAATATAATACAATTAAATATTGTAAATCATTAAAATTTTAGACCAGCACCTTTTAAAAATACTGCATCTTCATCCAAAGGCCATCTTGGCTTTGCTGGATGATCTAATTTACTAAACTGATTTAATTTAAATTTTTCTAAACCAACCATTGCAACCATTGCAGCATTATCTCCACATAGACTAATTGGAGGGAATATTGCATCAAAGTCTTCTTCTTTACAAAGGTTTTTTAATATTTTTCTAATTCTTTTATTGGCAGCAACTCCACCAGCTACTACAAACTTATTTTTAATATTTTTATTAATTTTCTTAAATTCTTCAAAAGCAATCTTACTTTTTTTATATAATATTTCTTCAATAGTTTTTTGAAATGATGCTGCTAAATCATACTTTTCTTGTTTTGTTTTGATTTGTTTTGAAATCTTTAAAACTGCAGTTTTTAATCCAGCAAAAGATAAATTGCAGCCCCCTTTATGAAAAATAGGTTTTGGCAATTGATATTTATTAGGATTACCTTTTTTTGCATATACTTCAATTTGAGGACCACCTGGAAAATCTATACCAAGTAATTTTGCAGTTTTGTCAAAAGCTTCACCTACAGCATCATCGATAGTGGTACCCAATCTTTTATAATTACCTAACCCCTGAACACTTAAAAATTGAGTATGTCCTCCAGAAATTAAAAGTAAGAGATAAGGGTAATTGAGTTCAGAATTTAGTTTTGGGCTTAAAGCATGACCTTCTAAATGATTAACAGCAATGAATGGTTTGTTAAGGGAAGACGCCATTGTTTTTCCAAAACTTAAACCAACTGATAAACAAACCATAAGACCTGGTCCCGCAGTAGAGGCCACAGCATCAATCTCTTCCATCTTTATTCCACTTTCATCAATTGCTTTTTTTGTAATTAAATCAATTTTTTCAATATGTGATCTCGCTGCAAGTTCTGGAACAACACCCCCAAACTCTTTATGAACATCAACTTGACTTGAAATAATATTTGATAAAATTGTTGGAATACCTTGCTCATTTTCAGTTATTACAGATGCTGCAGTTTCATCACAGCTTGATTCAATTCCTAAAATTAGAGGTCTTTTATTCATTAAATTAGTTTCTATTAATAATATAATCTCAATATAAATATGAAGTATAAAGCAATTAAATGAAAAATAGAAAAATTATTATTGGATCTAGAGGAAGTAAATTGGCATTGATTTATGCTGAAAAAGCTAGAGAAAAAATTCTTAATTTTACTAACGATTTTGGAATTGAAGAAGTTATTATTAAAGAAATAATTACCAAAGGTGATCAAATTCAAAATAAAAGAATTTCAGAAGTTGGTGGAAAGGCTCTTTTTTCAAAAAATATAGAGATAGAGCTACTAGACCAAAAAATAGACATAGCCGTTCATGCATTAAAAGATATGCCTGCAGAGGAAACGGAGGGCTTGTTAACAAATTGTTTTCTACAAAGAAATGACCCAAGAGAGATTTTAATTAGTAAAGACAATAAACATTTAAAAGATTTAAAACCAAATTCAATAATTGGAACCTCTTCTTTTAGGAGAGAGTTTCAACTTAAAAGAATAAGAAAAGACCTAGATTGCAAATTAATTAGAGGAAATGTTGATACGAGAATAAAAAAACTTAATGAAAATTTATATGATGCAATTATTTTGTCTTATGCTGGAGTTGATTCTTTAGGACTAAATAAAAATATATCCCAAACATTTTCTACATCTGAAATAATACCGAGCGTAGGACAAGGTGTTGTCGCTTTGCAATGTAGAAATAATGATGAAGAGTTAATTGAATTATTAAAAAAGGTTAATCATCAACATACGTATCATTGTATAAAAGCCGAAAGAAGTGTTTTAAAAGTTTTAGAAGGAGATTGTGAGACTGCAGTTGGAGCGTTTGCAAATATTGATAGACATAAAATTAATCTAGAAGTAGAGCTTTTTTCATTAGATGGCAGTAATAGGTTTCATTTGCAGTCTTCTAGGAGTATAGATCAAGCAGAAGAATTAGGACTAGAAGTGGGAAAAGCTCTTAAAAAAGAATCTAATAATTTATACAAAAAATAATATGCATATTTTATTCACAAGACCTTTAGAAGATTGTCATGAAATGATATCAAAGTTCCAATCTCTTGGTCACGAAGTTTCTCATTTGCCGTTAATTACTATTGAGGAAATAAAGCATAAATCTTTAAATTATTCTAAATTTAGAGGAATTATTTTTACAAGCTCTAATGCAATTAAATTTTTAGATATAAAAAATATCGATAAAAAAATGACATGTTTTTGTGTTGGCAGTGCTACTGAAAAAAAAGCTAGAAGCATTGGTTTCCAGAATGTTTTTGCAGCAGAAGGCAATGTAGATAATTTAAAAGAGTTAATTTTACAAAATTTCAATTCATCACAAGGTAAGTTACTTTATGTTAGTGGTGAAATCACCTCTAGCAATTTAGACCAACAGCTTATTTCTGAAGGTTATAATATGGATCGTGTTATTAATTATAGAGCCAACTCTATTGAAAAATATGATGAAGACTTTATTAAAAAATTGAAATTAAAGATACCTGAAATCATTTACGTTTATTCACAAAATAGTGGGATTAATTTTTTAAAAGTGATTAAAGATTATCAGCTAGAATCCCTATGGATGGAGACCAATTTAATGTGTGTGGGTGAAAAAACCTCTTTTATTTTAAACGAAATAAAATGGAAGAAAATTTTTCTTTTTAATCCTGGAGAAGAAGAATTTTTACTGTATAAAACTTAGCCATGGAAATATTTAACAATTTTACTAATCTATTTCTTTCCGTTTGGTCTAAAGGAATCCATGGAGTTGATATTTTTCAAATATTAACTGGAATTGGAATTTTTTTAATATTTTTAATATTTAGAGGAATAATTAGCAAAGTGCTTATTAAAAGATTAGAGGCTATTGCAAAAAGAACTACGAATAAGCTGGATGATACTTTTGTTCATGCAATGGAAGGTCCAGCAAGATTTTTACCAATCGTTTTAGGATTTTTTATTGCAAGTTATTATATGTCTTTTGCAGAAGATGGTAGGGCTATAGTTGATACAATCAATAGAACCTTAATTACTATTTTTATTTTTTGGGTAATTCATCAAATAGTTGAACCAATTTCTTATATTTTAAGTGGTTTAGACAAGATGTTAACTCGAGAATTAATTGGTTGGATTATTAAATCATTAAAGATTTTAATTTTTATTTTAGGATTGGCAGCTGTACTCGAGCTTTGGGGAATAAAGATTGGACCAATTATTGCTGGACTTGGATTATTTGGAGTGGCTGTTGCTTTAGGAGCTCAAGATTTATTTAAAAATTTAATTTCAGGAATTTTAGTTTTAGTTGAAAAGAGATTTAAAATTGGTGATTGGATTTCAGTCGAAGGAATTATTGAAGGAATAGTAGAGAAAATTGGTTTCAGATCAACAACTATTAGAAAGTTTGATAAATCATTAGCAATAATTCCAAATTTTCAATTTGCAGAAAATGCAGTAGTGAATGTTAGCGAAACATCTAACTGGTTAATTAGCTGGATTATTACCCTTCAATACGACACGACTGTAGATCAATTAAAAGCTGTAAGAAATGAAATTGAAAATTACATAAATAAAAGTGATGACTATAATACCAGTATTGGGGTGGCAGTTAGAATTGATAAATTTTCTGATAGTTCAATAGATATGTATGTTCGTTGTTTTACAAAAACGGATAGTTGGAATGAATGGCTTTCTGTAAAAGAAAGATTGGCAATAGAAATTAAACAAATAGTGGAAAAAAATAATACATCTTTTGCTTTTCCAAGTCAGTCAATTTATATTGAGAAGAAATGATAGCTATTTTTTATTTAGCACTTCAAATATTAAAACTTTATTCTTATGTAGTTTTAGCCAACGTTGTTATTAGCTGGCTTGTTGCATTTAATGTTTTAAATACTCAAAATAGGTTTGTTTATTCCATATTAGAGGTGACATATCGACTAACAAACCCCGCACTCAATAAAATAAGAAGATTTCTACCTAATTTAGGATCAATAGACATTTCACCAGTAATATTACTATTATTGATTTGGTTTATAGAAATGTGTATGAAGCTATACATAGCGCCAATGATTTTTTAAGGAAACTTTATGATTTTGATAGATGGAAAAAAAATAGCAGCTGAGCTTAGAGAAGAACTTAGGCAAGAAGTTGTAGAGCTAAAAACTAAACATAATAAAATCCCAGGACTTACAGTAATATTAATTGGAGATATGGCTCCTAGTCAAATTTATGTTCGTATGAAAGAAAAAGCTGCGAATGAAGTAGGGTTAAAATCTGAAGTAATTAGGTATCCAGGGACTGTAGAAGAAAAAACGGTATTAGATAAAATTGAAGAACTAAATAAAGATGAAAGTATTTCAGGAATTTTAGTTCAATTACCCTTACCAAAACATATTGATAAGCAAAAAGTTATTGAAAATATTTTACCAGGCAAAGACGTTGATGGGTTTCACCCAATGAATGTTGGTAATCTTTCATCAGGCTATGAAAGCTCAGTGCCTTGTACTCCCTTAGGATGTTATTTAATGATTAAAAAAATTGAGCCTAATTTGAGTGGAAAAAAAGCAGTTATGATTGGTAGATCAAATCTAAATGGTAAACCAATGGCACAA
>Ga0114997_10003283_pt1 | contig 12730 bp, 12 predicted proteins | sample ArcticOcean_MG_C_2_FD_87045 | JGI IMG/M metagenome (GOLD analysis project Ga0114997, IMG submission 87045) | Marine microbial communities from western Arctic Ocean - ArcticOcean_MG_CB4_136 | ecosystem: Environmental > Aquatic > Marine > Oceanic | place: Arctic Ocean: Canada Basin | collected... | reverse complement strand
TTGACCTCTACGACCAATTGCTTTACTTAAATTTTCTTCAGTTAAAATTACATCTAATTTTTTAGCAACACTATCAACATTAACTCTTTGCACTTCTGCAGGTGACAATGCATTTGAAACTACTATAGCTGGATCCTCAGACCAGTTAACAATATCAATTTTTTCTCCTTGGAGTTCGTTAACAACAGCTTGAACTCTTGATCCTCTCATTCCTACACAAGCTCCTACAGGATCTAATGAAGTATCTACTGCTTTAACACAAATTTTTGCTCTGCTTCCTGGGTCTCTAGCTGATGATTTAATCTCTATTAATCCATCATAAATTTCAGGAACTTCTTGAACAAATAATTTTTCCATAAATTTAGGGTGAGCTCTTGATAAAAATATTTGCTGTCCTCTTGCTTCTCTTTTAACATCGTAGCAATAGGCTTTCATTCTATCTCCTGCTTTAATGTTTTCTCTAGGGATCATTTCATTTTTTTGAATGATTGCTTCTGCTCTACCTAAGTCTACTATTACATTTCCAAATTCTAAACGTTTAACAATACCACTCAATATTGAATCTTTTTTATCTATAAAATCATTATATTGTCTTTCACGTTCAGCCTCTCTTACATTAAAACTAATAACTTGTTTTGCTGTTTGCGCTGCGATTCTACCAAAGTCAAAAGAGGGTAGTGGTTGTAAAATTTCATCACCAATATTTTTATTTTTGTTTTCTTCGTTTAAGATTATTGCATCCTGAAGATTAATTTCTGTATTTGTATTTTCTGGATTTTCTGCAATGATTAATTTTCTAAAAATTCCAATATCACCACTGTCTCTGTTAATTTGAACTTTAATTTCGTTGTCTTGACCAAATTTAGATTTAGCCGCTTTTGCAATTCCAGTTTCCATTGAATCTATAATTAATTCTTTATCAATAGATTTTTCTAAAGCTACTGCTTCAGCTATTCTTAATAATTCTAATTTATCAGATCTTCTATTTAACATATTTTTAGTAACTCCAAAAAAAAATGGGCTAGAGCCCATTCTGTAATATCAATAATGTAAGGGCAATATATAAAGATTTTTTTTTAATTCAATAGTAACTATTTAGAAAAAAGGCTCTTTTTGTCAGTTTTTTCCCAAGAAAATGAGCCATCTGCTTCAGGTGCTCTTCCAAAGTGACCATAAGCTGCTGTTTTCTCATAAATTGGTTTATTTAAACCCAGCATCTCTCTTATTCCTCTGGGGCTTAAATCAAAGTTTTGCAAAATTTTTTCTGTAACAAATTGATTTTTTTCTAAATCGTTATCAAATAAATCAACATAAATAGATAAAGGTTTTGAAACACCTATTGCATAAGCTAATTGAATTAAACATTTGTCAGTTATACTGGACGCTACAACATTCTTTGCAATATACCTTGCAGCGTATGCTGCCGATCTGTCAACTTTAGTTGGGTCTTTTCCTGAAAAAGCTCCACCACCGTGTGGTGCTGCTCCACCGTAGGTATCAACAATAATTTTTCTACCTGTTAAACCACAATCTCCATCTGGTCCACCTATTACAAAATTTCCAGTTGGGTTTACATAAAATTCTTTTTCGTCGAAATCTTTTAAAAATTTTTCAGGAATTGATTTTAGCATATAAGGTGTTAATAGCTCTCTTACCTTTTTTTGATCAACGTCCACAGAGTGTTGAGAGGATATTACAACTGATTTAACTTTAGTTGGTTTTCCATCAATGTATTCAAATGTAACTTGGCTTTTCGAATCTGGTTCTATATTTTTTAATTTTCCAGACTTTCTATCTTCTGCCATAAGTCTTAAAATTTTATGAGAATAATGAATTGGCGCAGGCATCAATTCTTCCGTCTCGTTGCAAGCATACCCAAACATTATTCCTTGATCACCAGCTCCTTCATCTTTATTGCCCAAAGAATCTACTCCCATTGCAATATCTGCAGATTGTGAATGAAGATGACTTTCTATTTTTGTTACCTCTCGCCAAGTAAAACCTTCTTGATCGTACCCAATATCTTTAATGCATTCTCTAACTTTTTGAATAAGATCTTCATCTTTAATCTCAGGTCCTCTTACTTCACCAGCAAGAATAACTTTATTTGTAGTGGTTAGTGTTTCACATGCTACTCTAGAAAAAGGGTCTCTTGAAAGATAGCTATCAACTACCATATCTGAAATACGATCTGATACCTTATCTGGATGACCTTCAGATACAGATTCACTTGTAAATAAAAAATTTTTTAGACTACTCATGTGTAAGTCTATTAAATGAAAAAATTAAAAAAATATATAATAAAATTAATATTAGAAAGATTTTATTTCCAAATAACATAAAAGGTGTAGATTTAATCAGCTTACTCTCAGATAATTCAACATGGCCAATTGATCCAAACTCTACTTGTTGTTCCACAACACCCATAGGGTTTATAATGGCTGAAATGCCATTATTAGCAGATCTAACTATATATTTTCCATTCTCAATTGATCTAAAAATACTATGTGAAAAATGTTGTTTAGGTCCTATGGAATTTCCAAACCAACCGTCCTCTGAAATATTAATTATATAATCAAAGTTCTTCTCTTTAGATAATTTTCCTGAATAAATTATTTCATAACAAATTAAAGGAAGTAAACTTAAATTAAATTTATCATTTTTTATATTAAAGGGTGTTCTAGTATTACCACTAGAAAATGAATGATACTCATTAGTTATAGTTTTAAAACCTATTAAACTTAAGATACTCTCAAAAGGAGTAAACTCGCCAAAGGGTACCAGGTTAACCTTGTTATATTTTTGAATTAGTTCAAGCTTATTATTAAATACAGCCATTGAGTTAAATAATAAATTTTCTTCATTTTTTATCTCAACACTATTAAGACCCATTATAATTAAATCATCATCACCGAAATTGTTTAAGAATAAGTCTTTATAGATGTTCATATCCTTTACATAACTGTCTGGAATAATTCCCTCTGGCCATAAGAAGATAGTGGGTTCTTTTTTTTCTGGGGCACTTAAGGCTATGAGCTCATTTATTATTTTTAACTCATCTAGTTTTGAATAAAATCTATCTAGATTGATGTTTGAAGATATAGCTTTAATTTTATAAGAATTTTTAACACTCTTTAAAAGATTAAAATTGTTACTTTTTATATACCCAAAAATTAAAAAGCTGGCAGAAACAAGGGTAAAGAAAATACAGACTATAATTTCTTTTTTTGACTTTCGTAAGATAAATACAGCAGGAATCGTAAATAAAGAGATACAAATTAAATTAAAAGAATATGTTCCAATGATAGAAAGAATTTGAATAAAATAAATACTATCCGAAAAACTAAATGCGATTAAATTCCAAGGAAACCCAGTAAGTATAGAGCCTCTAATAAATTCAATTGTACCAAATAAGACTGAAAAGATTAAAAATGAACTAACAACATTTTTTGAATAAAAAATTGAGAATAAAAGTGTCATTAACCCAAAAAAGATAGCTAGAAAAGCTGGCAATAAAATTATGACCAATGGAATTAAAAACTTAAAACTTTGATCAAAAGTTAATGAAATTGCTATCCAATAAAAACTGAATAGAAAATATCCAAATCCGAAATACCACCCATATTTAAAAAAAGATTTATTATTAGGTGATTTTTTTTTTTCATTAAATAAAAAAATGAAGAATAAAGAAAAAGTAATAAAATTAATTATAAAATAATTATATGGCGGTAAACTATATGAGCTTATTGCTCCCAAAAAAACAATGTATAAGAAAATTAGAAATTTTTTATTAAACAAGTTTAGCAATCTTTGTTTTAACAGCTTTATAAATTTCTTGCTCTTCTTTAAACATCTTTTTAAAATCTTTCAACTTAATATGATCAAAACCTAATAGATGAAGATACCCATGAATAAAAATTTTAATCACTTTATCCTTAAATTCTAAATTATTTAAAGCCTTTGGTTTATTCATAAACTCATAACTAATGACTATATCACCAAGATAAGTTGATTTTTTTATATTAAGTTTTTTTTCAAAAGGAAAAGACAATACATCTGTAGATTTATTTTTATTTCTAAATTTTTTATTTAATTTTTTAATATTTCTATTGTTTGAAAGTAAAATTGTTAAGCTTATTTTTTTTTTTAAAAATTTATATTTTGTGGGAAAAAAGCCTACTAGAGAATTAAAAAAAATATCTTTTTTTTTAATCTTTTTACTCCAAAGATTGCTCTCTGAAACTACCTCAACATTAATCATTTTCTTGGTCTGAATAAGCTTTTACAATCTTGGATACAAGTGGGTGTCTAACTACATCTGAGTGATCAAAATCTACCACTGAAACTTCATCCAAGTGTCCTAATAATTTCTTAGATCTATTTAATCCAGACATATTTTTATGAGGTAAATCTATTTGGGATGGGTCTCCATTTATAACAATTTTTGAATTTTCTCCAATTCGAGTTAAAAACATTTTAATCTGCGTATCTGTTGCATTTTGAGCTTCATCTAAAATTGCAAAAGAATTTTTTAAAGTTCTTCCTCTCATAAATGCTAAGGGTGCTATTTCAATGTCACCAACTTCAATCATTCTTTGAATTTTTTCATAATCAAAAAGGTCATAAAGTGAATCATATAAAGGTCTTAAATAGGGATCTACTTTTTCCTTCATGTCTCCTGGTAAAAACCCCAGTCTTTCACCTGCTTCTACCGCTGGTCTTGATAAAATAATTCTTTCTATTTTTTTATCAAGTAACAATGTTAAACCAACTGCAACAGCTAAAAATGTTTTACCTGTTCCAGCAGGACCTGCTGATATTACGATATCACCTTGTCTTAACGCTCTAACATATTCTTTTTGTCTTTCCGATCTTGGAATGACTGATTTTTTAGGTGTTTTGATTATGTCAGAAACATTTTGATTTTTTACTTTTTCTTCGATCATAAATTTATCTATTGATGAGATTATATCTTTTTTTTCAATACTACCATTATTAATAAATTGATTGGCTAAAAATTGAATTGCATTTTTTGTAATTTCATTTTTTTCTGTTGTTGATTTTATTAGAATAGAATTACCTCTAGAATACAAACTTGTACTGGTAATTTTTTCTAGTTGCTTTAAATTTTCATTAAATTCACCAACAACACCCATCAGCAAATCATTGTCATGAAATATAACACTTAAGGAATTATTGTCAGAATAAACAAATTTTAGGGTCGAATTAATTTTTCTTAAAATTGTATTACTCAAGTTTTAAGCTACCTTTTGGTTATAATTTTCTTTTAACTTTCCAAATAAACTATTTTGATTACTACTTGTTATTTCCACGCGCACTATTTTTCCAACATTATCTAGACTACCATCAAAAATTACTGAGGTCATGTATTCTGTCCTTCCAAATAATTTAACTCCATCTTTCATTCTATTTTCAACTAAAACATTAACAACCGTTTCTTCTAACGATTTATTTTTTGCTATTTGATTTTCAAACAATTTTTTTTGTATTATCTCTAGTCTTTTCTTAGATTTTTTTTCATCAACTAAATCAAGACTAGCAGCTATGGTGCCTGGTCTTGGACTAAAAACAAATGAATAAGAATTGATAAATTTTATTTTTTTTACTAATTTCATTGTATTTTTAAAATCATCATCGTTTTCTTCTGGGTATCCAATAATAAAATCACTCGAAAACTCTATATGGGGGTTAATATTTTTTAATTTATCATAAATTTTTAAATATTCTTCAATGGTATGCTTTCTATTCATTAATTTTAAAATTTTGTTTGATCCACTCTGCACTGGTAAGTGTACAAGGGGCATCAATTTATTTGATTTTTTATACACATCTATCAGGTCGTCAGTCATATCTTTAGGATGAGATGTTGTGAATCTAATCCTCACTAATTCATTAAAGCATTCTAATTCTAATAATAAATCAGATAATCTAAATTCTTTATTTTTGCTTTTGTATCTGTACGCATTAACATTTTGTCCTAAAAGAATAATTTCTTTAGCACCATTTTGTATTAATTCTTTAGCTTCGTTTATAATTTGTTCAAATGGTCTTGAGTATTCAGGTCCTCGTGTATATGGAACAACACAAAAATGACAAAACTTATCACACCCTTCTTGAATTGTTAAAAATGAAGATACTTTACTATCTTTATTTCTGATTTTACTTAAATAATTAAATTTTGAAATTGTATCAAATTCTGTTTCTTCTTTTTTTTTATTACTTGCGTAGTTTAATATGGCATCATTGATTTTATGATATGACTGTGGCCCAATTACGAAATCAATGTATGGCTCTCTTTTTAACATCTCTTGATTTTCAGCTTGAGCAACACATCCTGCTACAATTACAATTGGTTTTTTTTTAAATCTAAAAATTTTTTTTACCCTCCCTATCTCATGATAAACTTTTTCTTTAGCTTTATCTCTAATGTGACAGGTATTTAAAAGATAACAATTTGCGTCCTCATACTTATCTGTTTTTTCAAAACCAATTTTTTTGACTATATCAAATATACGATTTGAGTCATATTCATTCATTTGACAGCCAAAAGTTTTGATAAATATTTTTTTGTTCATTAAACTATTTTTTTTTTTTAATTCCATAGAGTTCTAATTTATGATCTACTAATTGATAACCATATTTGTCAGCAATCTTTTCTTGTAGTTTTTCAATTTCTTCATCAACGAACTCTATGATTTCACCAGATTTAACGTCAATTAAGTGATCATGGTGTCCTTCGTTTAATTCTTCATATCTTGCCTTTCCACCTTTAAATTCATGTTTGGCTAAAATTCCGGATTCTTCAAAAAGTTTTACTGTTCTATAAACTGTTGCAATACTAATTTTTGAATCAATTTTTGAGACCCTATTATAAAGCTCATCTACGTCAGGGTGATCACTTGATTCTGACATAATTTTAGCAATAATTTTTCTTTGATCGGTAAGTTTCACTCCTTTGGCAACACATTTTTTTTCAATATTTTCTGACATAGTTAATTTTAACTTAAATAAATAGGATTAATCAAATTTTTTTTAATTTTAAATTTTTTACATAAATTTGGTACATCTTCATATCTTACTCCACTTGTCACATCAAAATCTAGAAAACTAAAACAATAATAGTCAATATTTTTAGTTAAAAAAAATGCTTTAATCATGGATAACGAATTTCTTATTCCCGCAAAACTACCTGGGCCTCTATTAACATAAATTGTAGTTATTTCACTTAATGAACTTTTGTTATTTTTTAAAAAATCATTAATTAAAATTATCATTTTTTCAAAATTAATTTTGCTATTTCTGTGAGTACAAGTATAAATATTTTTATCAATAATGTGTGTTAAAAAAATTTCATCTCTGGCAGCATCTACAATTAGACTATTCATTATAATATTATTATTTACGAGCAATTCTAAAGCAGATAATAATAATATCAAATATTATTCTAATGATATGGGCATACTTTCACTAATGTATCATAGATTTGATGAAAATAAATATCCATCAACCAATATCAAAATGGGTATTTTTAAAGATCAAATCAAAATAATCAAAAATTTAAACTATAATTTTTATGATCCTGGTAATTTAGAAAAAAACTTTGATATACAAAAAAAAGAAAAAAAAATTCTCATTACAATAGATGATGCTTTTTCATCATTCTATGAAGTTGCTTGGCCTTATTTAAAGTCAGAAAAGATTCCATTTATCCTTTTTGTGTCAACAGAGGCTATTGGTAAAAATGGGTATATGACCTGGAAGGAAATAAAAGAATTGGAAAAAGAACCTAATGTTTATATTGGTAATCACTCACATTCTCATAAATACCTAGTAAACTTTACAAAAGATGATTTTATTAAAGATATCAATATTGCAAATGTTTTGTTTATTGAAAACCTTGGTTATAATCCTATTTTTTTTTCATACCCTTTTGGAGAGTATAGCAGTTTTATAAAACAATATATTTCTAAAAATTTTAAATTTTCTTTTGGTCAACATTCTGGCGTGATAGATGTTAATAAAAATCGATATGAGCTTCCAAGATTCTCTATTAATGAAAAATATGGTGACTTAAAAAGATTTAAGTTTTTAATCAATCTTCATCCCTTCCAATTTAAAAAGATGTACCCCGATGAAAAATATCTAACCTATAAAAATAATCCACCAAAATTTTCTGTAGAATTTTTTAAAGATCAAAAAAATTTAGATGATATTAATTGTTTTTCAAACGAAGGAAGCAATTGGGGAAAATCTAATATTTATTTTAAAGAAAATATATTAAATATAAAATTTAAAGAAAAATTTACTTTCAGAAGAGGTCGGATTAATTGTTCATTAAACGATGATGGAATATGGAGATGGTTTGGGATTCAATTTTCTATTGAACAAAATTAAATTAAACTTTCTAAGCTAATACTAGAAGGTAGTAATTTAGCATCATCAAAATCCGTTAACTTATTTTGCCTTATTATTTGTTGTAAAATTTTTACGTATTCTTTTCCAGTTTCTGCATATTTATCTAGATATTCAGACAGAATAAAACTGTCTAATCTTTTTCCTTCATCTCTTAATTCAGCTCTAGTACTTCTGAATTCCCTATATGATGAATGAGTGTTCAAGTTTCTTTGATAAGCTTTTACTGATGCTTGCAATATATTAAATCTCATCACCTTATGTTTGCTGTTATTATCGGCTTCAGCTGGCTTTATTCCATCGTCTGACCAAGTCCATTGACCAAACAGAGCATTTCCTTCTTGTGCAAACCTAGAAGTACCCCAGCCTGTTTCCTTGGCCGCTTGTGCTATTGCCATCGAGACAGGTATCTCATCCATTCTAATTTTTAATGTTGATAAATCATTTTTCATTACTCCGTATTGTTTGAATTTTGATATTAGCCATTTTTTTTCAGTTTTGGTATTTTTGCTTTTATTCAAAACACTGAAGAGTTTTTTTCTATCTAACTTAATATTATTATTTTCTTTAAGAATTAATGGCAAAATAATTTGAATAAATAAATCTTTTCTTTTTTTTACATTTTCTATTTTTTTTATTTCTGTGGGTAATAATGTTAAAGAAACCGGTTTCACTAGCTTATTTTTTCTTACGTCTTTTAAATTGTACTCAGTTGTTTTAAATAATTCTTCAATTGTTGCTGCACTCAATCTTACGGTATCAACTGGAGCCTCATCAAATGCTAATATGTCATCAAATAAAAAATCTTTATCTAAATCATTATCCATCATGGTATCTTTGTTTTCCATTACTTTTTTTAAGTCGTTATTAGAATTATTCTCAAAATCTTTAGAGATAAGCGTCCTCTGTTTTGTAAAGTCGATAATCATTGGTATAATAAAAAAAACAGATATTATTATCAAACTAGATAAAAACGTTTTTGATAAATTTTCTATGTTATTGCTTTCACCGGGGTTTTTTTTTTTATTTATCGTAAAACCTTTTTTCCTTAGGTATTTTTGGATCTCGGTAATTGTAATTTTATTTGTATCTATAATCATACAGCAATTACCTCTTTAACTTCTGGTAAGTAATGACATAAAAGATTTTGTACACCTTCTTTTAACGTCATGGTAGAGCTAGGGCATCCAGAGCAGCTGCCTTGTAGTTCTACTTTTACAATTCCATCCTTAAATTCCTTAAATTTAATATCACCACCATCTTTTGCAACAGCTGGTCTAATTTTTGTTTCTAAAAGATTAATAATTTGTTTTTCAATTTCTTTAAGTTCCCCTTTTTTTTCTTTAAAAAGCTCATTTGCAATTACACAATCTTTTCCAGTCGAATAAAAATCATTAATCAATGAAATAACAATGTGTTTAATATCTTCCCAATCTATATTTTCAGATTTATTTATGGATAAAAAATCTTTACCTAGAAATACTCCCATTACACCATTAACTGATAAAATATTCCTTACTAAGTCACTGTCTGATTCTTCTTTTTTAGTTACTTCAAAAGAGCCATTATTAGATACCGTTTTTCCCGGTAAAAATTTAAGCGAATTTGGGTTAGGCGTAACTTCAGTTTGCACAAACATAAATTATATATAATGATTAATAACAAAATTAATACTAATTAATAGATTTAGCTAAAAACCAACCAATTCTTTAATTTCTTTTATTTTTTTTGTTGCTATTTTATTGGCTTTTATAGACCCCTTTAACAAGATTTCATCTAAATATTTTTCATCATTTAACAGTCTCTTAATTTCTTTTGATATTGGGTCAATCTTTTCAATTAAAACTTCAGTTAATTTAACTTTAAATTCTGAAAAATTTTTTCCTGCGAATTCCACTGTTGATTTTTCCAAGCTCTGATTTATAAGACTCGAATAAATTCCTAGTAAGTTTTCTGCTTCTGGTCTTTCATGTAGACTCTTAATATCAATGGGCAAAAGCATAGGGTCTGTCTTTGCTTTTTTTATTTTATTAGATATTTCTTTCTTTTCATCTGTAAGATTAATTCTACTTAAATCTGAGGAATCTGATTTGCTCATTTTTTTAATTCCATCTTTAAGGCTCATTATTCTAGAAAATTGTTTTTGAAGCAATGGCTCTGGTACTTTTAAAAAACTAGGAGCATTAAAATCATTATTAAATTTCTGAGCAATATCTCTACACAATTCTAAATGTTGTTTTTGGTCATCACCCACGGGAACATGAGTGGCATCATATAATAAAATATCTGCAGCCATTAAAACTGGATAAGAGTAAAGGCCAATACTGGCATTTTCTTTATCTTTTCCAGCTTTTTCTTTGAACTGTGTCATTCTATTAAGCCAACCAATTCTTGAAACACAGCTTAAAATCCATGCAGCTTCTGCGTGAGCAGGAACCATCGACTGATTAAAAATAATACTATTAGTGGGGTCTATACCACTTGCTATAAATGTGGCTGCTGTCTCTCTTATATTCTTTTTTAACTCCTTGGGATCTTGCTTAACTGTTATTGCATGAAGATCTACAACACAAAAAATGCATTCGTTCTCTTTTTGATTTTGTAATTCTACAAAATTTTTAATTGCACCTAAGTAATTTCCTAGATGAAGATTTCCTGTTGGCTGGACACCTGAAAAAATTTTTTTACTCATAATTAATACTTTAAATAAATATCACTTATTTTAAAAGCTTTAATAAAAATTGCTACTAGAATATAGAACGTTAGGCCTAATACCACTATGCTTATAAGATACATGGATTTAAAAATTTCTTCATAAATTAGTTTACTATTAAAAAAATGAATCAAATAATTAAAAAATATTCCCATCAATATTGAAGCAATTAAAATTTTAATAAATCTGTTTATAAAAATTAAATTAAAACTAAATAAGTTTCCTTTTTTTAGAAAAATAAATAGAAAGATAGCATTAAACCAAGACGATATTGTAGTTGCTATCGGAATAATCAAAAAACCAATTTCTCTAAAATAAATAATACTAATAAAAATATTTAGAAAAACTGAAATCAAAGAAATATAAAATGGAATCTTGGTGTTATTTCTTGCGAAAAAAAAAGTCGAAAAAACTTTAATTAAAGAAAATGCAGGTAACCCCATTCCAAAGTAAAATAATGCTTTTGCTGAATTTTTAGCGCTCTCTTTATCAAATGATCCATAACCAAATAAAGAAGATATAATCTCCTCAGAAGCAATCAACAAAGCAATTGCTGCTGGTATACTTAAAAATAAACTTAACTCTAAGGCCTTATTTTGAATTAATTTTATCTTTTCTTTTTTATTATTCTGAACATGTTTAGAAAGTTGAGGAAGTATTACTACACCGATTGCAATTCCAGCAATAGCAAGATTTATTTGATAAACTCTATCTGCATAATATAGATAAGATACTGCGCTAGCTTGAAAAGATGCAATAATTGTTCCTACTAAAATATTTATTTGAGTCACACCAGAAGAAAAAATACTTGGCAATAGCTTTTTAAAAAAAAGTTTAACTTTTTGATCAATTTTAATATGTAATTTGAATTTAGGTAAAAAATATTTTTTTACAAAAAAATATAAAAATATAAATTGTAATATTCCTGATATGGTAACTGCATAAGATAAATAATATACCAATTGATCATTTAAAATTTTTCCAAAAAGTAACACTCCGATTAAAAGAATATTTAGAATAATTGGTGCAGCTGAAGCAATAGCAAATTTGTTATGAGAGTTTAAAATTGCAGAAAAGAAAGATGCTAAACTGATAAATAATAAAAAAGGAAAAGTGATTCTTGTCAAAGTTATGGCTAATTCCATTTTTTGTGAATCTATCTCAAACCCCGGTGCAATCAGCAATACAAATAATGGCATTAATATTTCAATTATAATTACTAAGAAAAATAACCCTAAAATAAGTAAGTTAAAAATTTTATTAGCAAAATTTTCTGAATTTTTTTTTTTTTGTAATAGAGCCGAATAACTAGGTACAAACGCAGCATTAAATGTTCCTTCTGAAAATAATCTTCTAAATGTATTTGGAATTCTAAACGCTACAAAGAAAGCATCTGCTAAAGGTCCTGCTCCGAGAATGACTGCTATCAGTATATCTCTTACATAACCTAGCAATCTGCTAATTATTGTAAAAAAACTAAATGTGCCTGTTGACTTAATAAGGTTCATAAATCATATTAGTCATAAATTAACTCCATTTGTATATCTAATTACCATAAATGAAAAAAACTAAAATAGATCATTA
>Ga0114997_10003282_pt1 | contig 12731 bp, 10 predicted proteins | sample ArcticOcean_MG_C_2_FD_87045 | JGI IMG/M metagenome (GOLD analysis project Ga0114997, IMG submission 87045) | Marine microbial communities from western Arctic Ocean - ArcticOcean_MG_CB4_136 | ecosystem: Environmental > Aquatic > Marine > Oceanic | place: Arctic Ocean: Canada Basin | collected... | reverse complement strand
CGCGAAGAAGAAGAAGAAAAAGAAGACGAAGAACACGCCGCGATCATCGCACGAGGAGTAGTCGAGGCCATGATGTAAACGACGACGATGAGATTATTACGTTCTAAAACCCCCTCCTGTCTGTCGGTGATGTTTTAGTGTGACGGTTTTTAAATATCTTCAAACTCGAGGCTTCGAGAGAAAAGTGAAAGAGTGGCTCAAAAATGGCGCAAAAAAGGCGGGAAAAAAACTATTTCGTTTGATTTGTGTTGTGTTTGTTTCTGGTCGCAAAAATGTTTTCGTTTCTCATCGAGACTTTGTTTTCTTTCGCTTGTCTGTCTCTGGCAGTCTGGGCAGTCTGGCTGGACTTCACGTAATTTGCTGACTCAAGAAAACATGTAGAAAAACAGATAAAGGTTTTTAGACATCAACAACACTCCCCAGACATACACACACACTATACGTACTCTTCTGTTTCCTTTCTCTCTCCATTTTTGCATAAAAGAAGACAAAGAATAAGAGAGAGAGAGAAAAGAACACGTGCGTAATAATGGCGTACGACGCGACTTTACAGTTCCTCAAAGACGACGAGCTCGAGAAGTTAATCCGAGCCGGTCCTCTGTACGATTCCGCCATTCACGAGAAAATTCCAATCCAAGAGTGGAGGAAAAACGCCGAGTTGCACGTTTTATACAACAGCATAGAGTTACTCCACAACACGGAAGTGATGAGCAATTTATCCGTCCACTCCGACGCGATCGCCAGTCGAGTGTACCACTTCTACCTCCCGATTTTATTTCGGGTGATGTTTTTGTTGGAAGAACACAAGAAGAAACAAAAGGAGGATATGGACTCTTTCCTTTTATCGCAAGAGAAGAAAAAAGGAGGCGAAGAAAAAGGCGAGAGTAAGAAAAAAGAGTTTTATCCGAAACCGTTGTTTATTGGGATCGAAGCGCCTCAAGGACTCGGGAAATCGACGTTAGTGGACGTGTTGCAAACGTTAATTGATAACTCGGTGGTGTTATCTTTAGATGATTTATATTTACCGCGCGAGGAGCAGCAAGACCTCGGGCAGAAGAAGCACCCGGGGAACCCTCTGTTGACGTTTCGAGGGAATCCGGGGACGCACGATTTACCGTTAGCTCGGGAGACGATTAAGAAGTTGAAGAGCATCAACGAAGGGTTAGGTGATGGGCAAACGACCGTGGCTTTGCCCAGGTATAACAAGAAGGCGTGCAATGGGAGAGGCGATCGATTACCTCGAGAGGATTGGCCGAGCGTAAGCGGGCCTACGGATATCGTGTTTTTGGAAGGGTGGTGTTTAGGATTTGAACGGCCGAGAGAGTTTGAATCGTTGATTTCCAGCGTAGACGCGAGAGTGTATTTTGCGCCTATTAACGAGTATTTGATGGAATACGAATCGGTGTTCAACAACGTGATTGATTCGTGGATGATTATTAAAGCCGGCGATTGGAGGTGGGCGTACGAGTGGCGCCAAGAGCAAGAGAGAAAAAACAACGGCGGGTTGACAGATGCGCAAGTGAGAGATTTTGTCGACAGATTTGCACCCACGTACGACGCATGTTTGCAGAATCTGCACGATAAAGTAGAGAGTAAGAGATTAGAAGATAGTAGGAGCGCGATGCTCATAGAGGTGAACAAAGACCGTTCGGTGAAAATGAACAACGAACAGGTTGAAACAATCACGGAGATCCTGAACAAGGCGAGGGAGAGAGGAGCGCAAGAAGGAGACACAGAGGTTCTCATGATCGACTGATTGATTGATATATATACATATATATATACATACAGTAGAATATAAAATAAGCAGCAGGAGAATATAAGAAAACTTGTAAAAAAAAAAACGTACGTACTATTACATCACAAAACATAAAGCCGAGAACGCGAGCGAGAACTTGTAAGAAGAAGTTTGTTTTTAATAAAGCTACTAAATTATATTAAGTTTATCAATTAAATATATTATCTATATCTGATTATATCTCTCTACAAAGTTAAGTACGCGGTTTTTCCTTCTTCTCGCGGAACAACGCGCTCAAAGCAACGCCGGCAACCTTCACGACCTTGAATCGAACGCCCGGGATATCCCCGACGGCGTGACCCTTTCTGCCAAAACCAGACACCAAAACTTCGTCGTTTTCGTCGACAAAGTTCAAGCAACCATCTCTCGGGACGAAGCACGCAACCTTCTTACCGTTCTTGATGAGCTGCACGCGAACGCACTTACGAATAGCCGAGTTCGGCTGTTTCGCTTCGATACCAATCTTTTCCAAGACGATGCCTTTGGAGTGCGAGCAACCGGCGAATGGCTTTTTCCATTCGGAACCCAAGTTGGCTTTGTTAAAATCTTTGTCCGCCCATCTTTGCTCGCGACGGTGCGTCTTGAGCTTACGGCCGGCCCCTAAACCTCTCGTTTTACCTGTTTATTCGAGGAAAGAAGAAGAGAAAAGTAAGTATTTTGGAGCAAAACGTTTTTCGAGAGAGAGAGAGAGAGAGGTTCCCCACCAGGGAGGAGAAAAACACAAACACCGCCGAAAGAGAAGATGATGCATTCACGGCTCGAAGTGCACGCACGCGAACGCGCGCGCAACCGTGCGACGACGTAAACGCGCGAAAGAAACGCGCGTGCACTCCTTTCGACCGATACATCCCACATTTCTCGCGTGCAAAGCCAACCAAAACGCCACTCATTTCCGCGGAAAATTTTGACCCCAGCGGGTAATAAGGGAAGAAAAATTGTCTAATCGGATTCGCGCGCAAAGGACGACGAGGCGGATGGAAATTCGTCCTCGACGATCGATCCGCGCGCGACGTGCACATCGATTGAGAGAAGAGATCGCCTTTCTCGATGAAAGAAGAATGACGAGAGAAAAGAAGAGACGAAAGAGACGTACCCATTGTTTTAGCGTGCTTTTTTTTGACGAGTCTGTGTTCGGGGTCTAAAAAGAGAGAAGAGAGAAAAAAGAAGGAAAAGGCAGCCCCAACAAAAAAACAAAACAAAAAAACAACAACACAACAAGGACGAAGAAAGAGAGATGGACTTTTTCTTATTAAACTTCTTCTCTCCATCATCTCCGCGTTATTACTACTCTTTATGCTTTTGTCTGCTATTATCTTGTTCCCTAAAATCTATGCATTATCTCCTGCTTCTTGGGTCTTACGAGCCGCCTCTCTGGCCTCCGCCGCCGTTTCTTGCGCGCGCTGGAGCATTCGCGCGTCTTCTTCCTCTCCTTCTTCTTCTTTGTCTTCTTCAACTTCTTCTTCTTGTTCTTCTTCCTCTTGCTGATGTTGCTGCTGCGAGTTGTTCAAGTCGCCGTCACGAACGTGTTCTTCCGAAGGTAAGTGCGCGGCTTCAAATTGCATGCGAACGGCGCTGCGCTCTTGCGAGGCGTCGTTGATATTGGCGGCGGCGGCGTTTTCTAGAGAGGCGGCGATGCTGTTTCTTCGCTCGAAATCAAGATGTTGCGCCGCACGTTCCATGTGGTACGCGCGCAGAAAAGCCGCGCGTAAACCTAATTCAGTCATTGCATCGGTGCTTCCTCCCACTGCCCCGTCCGGGACTTCACTGGCTTCATATTCTTGTTCTTGCTTCATGCGTTTTAACTCACGCTCTTCCATCAATTTTTCGACGCGTTTACCTTCCTCTTCAAAGTTTAAGCGTTTCAACTTTTGCGCCGGCGTGAGCCACTTCAAGACGTACATTCTGAGCAATTTTTCGTGCACGTGACACGGCGTGAGTTGTTGTTTTACCGCGTACGCTCTAGGACCAATCATTTCGAACGAACGCGCCGCTTTAATGTGGTCTATTTTTGGAGGTAAGCACACCGCCGGTTTATGGCGACAGAGCGGGCACGGTTTACTCTTCGCCAACCACGGATGAATGCATCCGAAGCAAAAACCGTGACCGCAGCCTTGCACGCAATGTGGACGCACGAGAAATTCGCGACAGACTGGACAGCGCAACTCGTGCTCAATCCATGGCGGCATTTCATGCTGCGCATCCTCGGTTGGTACAATGCGGTTCGCGCACGCCTGCGAAAGTTTCGCGATCAACTGTACGTCAAGATTACTCTTCTTCTCGTGGTCTCCCGTTTCCATATCGTGGTCTCCGTTGCTCCCGTCGCTGATGTTATCACCTCCTCCGCCAACCGGTTGCGTGAAATCGTCGTCGTTCGCCGCAGCTGCGGCCATTTTTGCGCCCTTCTTGTTCTTCTTCGTTCGCGAATCGTCCTCTGGTGACTCGTCCGCCGATTCCATCTTCGCGTCTTCACCTTCTCTTTTCTCTCCTACTACGCCCACATCGCCACCAGCGTTGCCATTACCCTCTACCACGTCTTTTCCTACTACTCCTTTCTCATCTTCTTTAATCGGAAAGTTCATGAAAGCGCTGATAAACTTCCGCGCAAACTCTCCGCCTCGCGCTTGAAATAGTTGCAGCAAACCTTCCTCGAACATCTCTCGTATCTTCTCGTGGTCGCCAGTGCCATCGTGGTTTTGACTGTGCACGTTCGTTACGTAATCATCAATCTCTTGACTCGGACCTTGCGAGAAAATTGGGACAAACTCGTCGTCGTACCCGCCACCTAAAGTCAACGGCTGCGCGTCAACGCCTTTGCCGACGAGAGGAAACGTACTCATTTTCAACTTTTTCCCAACGTTCCCTCCTCTCGCGCCGGCGACGGCGGCGTTTCCGGCCACTCCGTGATCTCTCTTTCCAGATACTGCTCCTGACGTTCCACTCGCATCGTTGTTTGCCGCATTCTGTCGTGATAATTCGTGCTGTTTCTGTTGCTGCGACGCTCTCAAAACCGCGCCGCTCTCTCTCGCCACTTTCGTCCTCAAATACCGAAATCGAAACGGATTCTTCATCGATTTCTCGTTCCTCAAAACATTCGCCGGCCCGCCAAACGAAACGATATCCCCGTGCATCAACTTCACGTACTTTTGCTTCTCGATCATCTTCCCGTTCACGTACGTTCCGTTGGTCGTCTTAAAATCGTAAATGAAATGTTCGTCTCCCGCGCTCACGCACTTGGCGTGCGTTCGCGACAAAAGATACGGCAAATCCGGCACGTCTAAAACGTACGTGTTCGTGTTGTTTCGTCCAATCACGATCGTTTGCTCCTCCGGGACGTTGTCTAACGCCTCCTCGAGCTTCGAATCCTCCTCCTCATCATCTTCTTTTCGTTTGTTGTCTTCTTTTCTATTCTGACTTTGGCGGGTGCCTAAATTTTTTGCTTTGACATCGATGAGTAAATCTTGCAACCGCATCTCTCTCGGCAAAGTTGGCGATTCCAGATCCCCGTTGAGCAACAACAACACGGCCACGGTTATCGGACCACTCGCAAAATGACCACCACTCTCCTCGCTTTTTGCCATAGTAGTAGTATTCGTGGCATCGTCTTTATTCATCTTCTTAGAAGCCTTTTGTTTTTGCGCGTTCTTGTTATTCTTGTTCGGTTTTGGCGAAGAGACCGAAGCCGTTGCTTTCACCATTTTGATGAGGATGGATCAAATCTCCCCAACGAACACTCTTATTATGCTTCCTCTTTCTCTGAGAATACGAATACGAATGATACTATACACACAAAATGAAGGAACGAAAGAAAGCTCTTCTATATTGCTGGGCGACCGAAAAGTGGACGAGAGATTATGATCGTCGTTCGGAGAGAGAGAGAGAAAAGAGTTCTTTTTATACCTTTTTGTTGTGAGGGTTTGAATGGAAACAACGGAAAATTGGGGTGAAAATGTGAGCACACAACAAAACAAACAAGAAAACGACGAGCGCAAAAGTTGTTGTCCGACGACGACGACGATGATAATGATACTGATGATGATGATGATGATATTATTGTTGTTGTTCGATTTTGTTCGATGGTGGTACGACTACAACTCCGGGCGGTGCTCGGAACTACTATGACTACTACTACTACTACTACTTATGCGTATACTTTCGCCGATATCGCCGGCGTTTTCGCCTTCCTCCTTCTCCTCATCCTCCCCCTCCTCCTCTCGCTTCTTTTTCGCCTGTTTTATTTCGTCGTGCTGTCGCAACAACGCGTTCTCGCCGACGTCCTCCAACGCCGCGCGAATGTCTTCCGGCAAGACGAAGTTTTCCGGGTCGTACTTTTTCGCGTTGTCGAAACACATCTTGGCAATTTCGAGTTTCCCGATGGAATACTGGGTGAACCCGACGTCGGCCCACAAGATGGAACTTTCTTCGTCGTACATCAACGACATGTGCAAAGCGTCGCCGGCCAAGGCGAAGAAATGTTCTTTTACAAGTTTTCGACCGGTGAGCGAGAGGACGTCTCGGCACAACGCTTTCTCGTGGTCTTCCATGTGCTCGGGTTTTAAGAGGCAGAGCTGTTTCGCTTCGGTTAACGCGTCGTGTTGTATTTTGGTAAACCGACCCAACGCGTTGTCGTTGGCGGCTTCGATGAGGTACAAGGCGATGCCCATGTTGATGAGATGTTCGCGTCGCGGGTCTTCCCAGATGACGTCGTCGAGCATTTTGGCAGCAGCTTCCAAGTTTTCTTTCAATTCGTCGTGCAATTTCACAGCTCGTCTTTTCAAGTCCATTTCCTCGTTCGACAAAGCTTTGGACGAACCGCTTTCTTTCTCTTGGTGATCGAGTTCGTCTTTCTCGATGCGTGCGGCGTTGGTCAAGATTTCGCCACTGGCCATCTCGCGAAAGGTTCTGGCTACGTGTAAGCTCGCTAATAAGCGGTACGCGTGTACTCTTCCTGGTGACAGGGCATCGATCGAATCTTTCGCCATTTGCGCGTACTTCATCGCCTCGTCGTATTTTTTCAACGCGTAATTCGCCTCGCTTATGAACTTGTACCCTTCCATCTTGTCCTCGTTTTTCACGTGCAAATCGATTGCCTTCTTCGCAAACGCGATGGCATCTTCCATAGCGTTTTCATCCTTCGCGTACCGGCGAACGGCGGCGCTGTTGTGCGTCCCGGACGCTGAGTTTGGCTTCATCTCTAACAGCGACGCGCACGCCGTCGTTGCCATTTTCAACGTGTAATTGAAATTCGCGTCCAATCTCGTTTTCTTCGCCTCTAAAAACCGTTCCTCGAAGTCACCGTCGCCGTCGTAATCCTCGTCATCGTAATCGAAATTTTCGTCCTCGTCTGTTTGTGATATCTCGTGCTCTAACTTCTTTCGATTTTCGGTGATATTTTGTAACTGCGCGACCAATTTCGGCACCGCGTTTGCGAATTCCAAACGAATGAACAAACACGTCGTCTCTTCCAACTTTCCGGACAAGCACATTCTCTTGGCGACTTGCAAATTCGATTTCCCAGTCGTTTCGTCGATGGCATTCTCTGACGCGTCTGTCAACGCTTTCGTTTTGATCTCGTCTAAAAGTTTCGACACGCGCTGACTTTCGTCGTGATAATTTTGCGCCCGTTCCTCTCTTCTCTCGCCTTTACAACACTGCGTCTGTCTCTTCAGCAACTCCTTCGCTTGCTTTTTCTCCTCCCTCGAGGGGTTCACGACGTCGTCTAAATTGTTCGGCCCAGGGAACAAACACATTCGCGTCACGAACGATATCAAAACGCCGTTGTACGTCGCTCCGGATCTTCCTCCTGGTGATTGCGAGGCGACTTCATCGATCGCTTTCTTATACACTTCAATCGCGTCGTGTTCTCGTAAGCTCTTCGCGCACGTCTGGTATAAAACGGATTCGACTTCTCGCCGAAACATGTTATTTCTCGGATTTTTCCTCATGTGATCAAACCCAGGTCCGGCCATGTACAACTTATCTCCTCCTTCGAAAACCGGTTTCAAACTGTACAAATTCCGATTCCGAAATCTCGTCCCGCACGCCACGTCCGGTTGTAACCACCTCGACGACGTCTTTAATTTCTTTTTCGTCGTCCACGTCAACGTCGTCGCGTCGATCGAATCCGCACCCGAAATAGCTCTCTCGTACAATTCCGCTCGGTTCCGTATCTGCTGAAAGATCTGCACGTTCGCGGCGACGCAGGTATCGCACGATAACTCTTCCATGAGTAACTTCGTCGCGTTCACGTGAGAGAACCGAAGCTCTGTTTCGTCTTTTAGTGGGGAGGATTTTGATGACGATGATGATGATACCGACGACGAGGACGAAGAAGGCGTTTCGGAATTGGATTTTTCCCCGCCGTTGGTGTTGCTTTTGCGAAACCAAGAGGCTTCGACGACGACGACCATTAAAGTCATCATCATCATCGCCGAAAAGAAAAGGAAAAGAAGAAAATTCCTCATCATCATCAGCGAAAATGTGTGATGTGTGTGTATGCACAAACGCGTCGTTTTAAGGGCCGTCGGCCGTGAAAATGGTGTGACCAGATTGGGGGGAAAAGCAAAAGTACGAAAAGCAGCAAAAATCCTCTCAAAAGACTCTTTGAGAAACAACGTAAGCGCGTATACGGGTAAAGGGTGGGAGATGGAACTTTCTGAAAGAAACAACCAATATAGATAGTTGATTGCAACATTGGCGCTGTTTTCGCTCGCTCGCCTTTTCGCTCTCGTGGTAAAGAAGCGCCAGCTTCTCAACGCGCCAGCAGGAGCAGCGCGAGGAGCGAGGCGACGCACGCCGAAGAAACCGCCAACGCGTTTTGCGACATCATCGTCGAAGAATACGCAGCACCACTCACGACGTCGTCGTCGTCGCTGTGATCGCACGCCGTGTGCGTCGCCCCGGCCATGTACATCGGAGGATCGCTCATCGCGTGCGCTCCCGTGCACCCTTTCGAGTACGCGTGCATCACCGCTTGAGATTCGTGCATGAACTTCGTTTTCCCACTCACCACGCAGATGACTTTCCTTCCACCAACCTCCATTAACTTGAACGGATTTTCCGAAGTGACCCCGGAAGCTGCGCAATAACTCGCGCAGGACGTTTCCTTGCACCCAACAAACCCTTTCACATCAGTCAATGTGCTCGCGTCGACTTGGCTCAAAGTTATCTTGTCCGCGCTCGTGCTGTCGTACGCGTTGCACTCCGTGGTGCGTTGATTCGCCGCGTCTCCGCCGCAGGCTGAATCCGCGACGGAGGTTTCGCAGACGCCGACGCAGTAATACGCCGGGGTGGAAGAGGTTGTTGAAGAATCATCCGTTGATGGTGTTGACTGAGAGTACGCGTTCGCCTCCTCAAAGCGCACACCAAACCCCAAAAAAAAGAAGAGGAGGAGAGAGAAGGAGAGCGCTCTCGTCGTTTTCGTCGTCGTCGTCATCATCTCGGGTCGTTTTCGTCGTTTTCGTTCACCACCGCGTAAGGGCGAGAGTCCTACAAATGGAGAAAAGAAGTGGCGAATTCTTTTCCAATTCCACACTTAATTCGTCGTCATCATCATCTTCTTCGCGTTGTCTCGTGCGGCTGCTCTCCTGCGGCGAGATGGCATCGACGACGTTAACGACGACGACGAATTATCATCATTTGTTGAACGATTTCAGACGCCGAAGAGGACGAAAAGGACCACCAAAATGCGCCAAAGTGGGGCGTTTGCTCGGCGCAAAAGTGGTGTCGTCGGCAACGAAGAAGAACTGCGAGACGCACGATGTGACGACGGATGATGACGTAAACGACGACGTGTTTTTAGAGGACGAGGACGAGTGGACGAAAGAAGATGTGAACGATAAAAAAGATCATCGAGAAGAAGAGAGCAGTAGTATCGGTGGTGATAAGGCGACGAAAACGAAGAGGAGTACTCGAGGAAGAAGAACAACAACAACAACATTAACGGAAGCGGTTGAGGAGGTGAAAGAGGAGGTGAAAGACGAGTACGAAAATTTAACGTGGGAGGAAATCATCGAGAGAGAATACGGAGGAGGGACGCAAAAATCGATGGTGTCTCCCGCGTCTCGCTCTACCTCTCGTAGATACGATTTAGGTGGTCACGATGGCTCGCACAACAACGACGACGACGACTCGAAGGATTACTGGGAGACCCGGATGCAACCGCTGCGCTGCGTGGTCGTCGGCGTCGGGAAGAAAGGGCGCGAATTTAAGAAGAACGAGAAGAAGAACGCAGACGCGACATTCTCCGTGGACGATTCTTTGAGCGAGTTGAAGAGGTTGTGCGATGCGGCTGGGTTGGTCGTGGTAGGGAGGGTGACGCAGAATTTGCGAACGCCAAACGCGAGAACGTTTTTAGGAAGAGGGAAAATTAGCGAGTTACGAGAGGTTTGCGGCGTGGAGAGTCCGAACGTCGCTGAAGGGAAGAAGATGAAGTTGAATGGGAAAGGAGAATACGGTGATAATAACGAGGACGAAGGTGGGAGTTTTGATTGGGACGAAAGCGAGGACGAAGACGAGGAATGGGAGGAGGAGGAGGAGGAGGAAGACGACAGCTCCGGGAGTTCGTTTGAAATGTATTACAAGGACTACGGCGACGATGATGATTATGGCGGCGACGACGACGACGACGACGACGAAATCTTTGCGTTTAAACGCAAACAGTTTGCAGATTTAGTCGTTTTTGACGACGAGTTAACCCCGAAGCAAGGCGTAAACATAGAGAAAGCCTTGGGCGATAAGCTTCGCGTGTGCGATCGAACGGCTTTGATTTTGGATATCTTCTCTCAACGCGCGAGAACGGCGGAAGGCGCCATGCAAGTAGAAATCGGTCAATTGGAGTACCAGTTACCGAGAATTACCAAGTTATGGACGCATTTGGAGCGTCAATCCGGGAGTGGTAACGTAAAAGGTATGGGCGAGAAGCAAATTGAAATCGATAAGCGTTTGTTAAAGGACAAAATCTCGCAGTTGAGAAAAAAATTGCGCTCGGTGAAAACCTCTCGCGACCAGAGGAGAGACCAAAATAGAGATAAGAACGGAGCGCCGATCGCACCAACCATTGCTTTAGCTGGTTATACCAACGCTGGAAAGTCAAGCTTGATGAATGCGTTATGCGGTGACGAGCACGCGCGGGTTCAAGATGAACTCTTTCACACGCTCGACCCGCTCACGCGTCGATTGAACTTGCCGTCTGGAGGGAACTGTCGAGTCGTCGATACGGTTGGATTTATTCAAAAGCTACCGACACAACTCGTGGCTGCGTTTCGAGCAACGTTAGAGGAAGTCGCAGAGGCGAATTTAGTCTTGCACGTCATCGATATTTCGAGCGAGTTAGCCACGGCGCAGATGGCGGCGGTGGATGAAACCTTGGAGGTTTTGCTTCGCGAACGAAACGAGAAAGATGGATCTTCTGTGTTTGAAATGCCAACCCAGATTTCCGTTTGGAACAAACTCGACAACTTATCCGAATATCAACGCCAAGACGTCGAAGAAGCCGCGAAGAGAATCAACTCGAAAAATAAAAGTAACAAAGTCTTCATCGTCTCCGCTCGAACCGGCGAAGGCTTGGACGAATTGCGCAAAGGCTTAGAATCCGTCTTGGCAGAGAAAACGTTACGAAGAGTCGAACTGCGCGTTCCTTTCAGCGAGAGCGGTAAACTCATTGGAGAATTCCGTAAAGTTGGCGTCGTCGAACGTGAAGAGTGGGACGAAGAGAACGCTTTAATTGTCGCGTTAGTACCGATTTCCATGAGCGAAAGAGCCGACGTGGTGGGGTACTACTCTTCTTGGGTGTCCTCGTTCTCCGCGCGATGATAACAATTGTAGAGAGTGTAAATACTCACACATATAAAGAAAAGATGTAATAACAACAACAACAACGAAAAGTATTTGGAGCATTATTGACATGTGCAGCATTTACGTACGATTGAAACTACTGTAGATGCTATTGTTAACAACGTGAAAGAACTAATCTCTCTCTCTACTCCTCGACTACATAAAGACGAGACGCGGCGGTATTTGCTTGAACAAACAAGCAATAATACACATTCTCACTCCTCCACCCCGGGGCCGCCGGCGGCGAACCCTCTCCCCGACTTCATCTTCGATCGCGAAAGCGAGAAACTCTTCTCGTCTTCCGTAATAATCTCGCCCGACTTCACCTTCTCTACTATCTTCCTCTCGATGTCCTCTAACTTCCTCTCTCTCCCTGCTCTCAACAACCCACCCGCGCTGGCGTATAACTCCCAAAACACCGTCTTCGCCCTCGGTTTCGTGCTGACCATTTTCACCACGTCCCCGGGTTTCAACCAATTCCTCTCGTTCCCGGAATAGTTCGCCTCGTGGTGCATCTTATACTTCTTCCTTTTTCTGACGTATTTTTTCCACCGTGGGTGTTTCACCAATCTTTCCACGATCACGGAGACGGTTCGTTCCATCTTCGTCGAGTGGACGACGCCTATTCTGGTTTGTGATTTCGACGGCGGTTTAAGGAGAGGCGGTGGGGTCGTTCCGGAGACTTTTGTTACGATTGCACCCATGAGGCGTTTGAACTGTAACGACGTCATTAGAGTAGAGTATTATAATACTAAACTTTAACGCTCTGCTTCTTCGAGCATAAAGTAGTCGTAGACTCGTAGACCAGTAGACTACAGCAGTCGTCGTTTACGTCGTGTACGTCGTCCTCCTCCTCCCGTGAAAGGTACTAGTAATGAAGTTTTTTTAATGGAAAATTCGTCAGAGTTTTTAGCCGGTGTTTTTGTCTCAGATAAGACAAAATACAAACACAAACCGCGCCGCCGACGACGACGATTCAATCGACTCTATAACGTCAACGACAATAGGAAAGAGAGGATAAAACACACACGCTACTCTATCCGGTCTCTCTTTACGCGCGAGAAAGCTTTTCATTCGCTAAGAGTTAAGAGGAGCGTTTATT
>Ga0114997_10003279_pt1 | contig 12743 bp, 13 predicted proteins | sample ArcticOcean_MG_C_2_FD_87045 | JGI IMG/M metagenome (GOLD analysis project Ga0114997, IMG submission 87045) | Marine microbial communities from western Arctic Ocean - ArcticOcean_MG_CB4_136 | ecosystem: Environmental > Aquatic > Marine > Oceanic | place: Arctic Ocean: Canada Basin | collected... | reverse complement strand
CTCAAATAAGAAAAAAACTTGTTGGGACAGGAGATAGATCGGATAGAATTAGAACTTATAACTTCCCTCAAGGAAGAATTACTGATCACAGAATAAATATAACAGTATACAATCTAGATGATTTTCTAGATGGCAATATATTAACAATAACTACACCGCTGATCAGTGAGTACCAAGCAGATTTACTGGCGAATAATGAAATCTAACATTATAGAATTTGAAAAATTTGTAATAAGAACTGATAGAAATGTATTTTCCCCAAGAGAAGATATCGAAATTTTCCCAAGAGCATTAAAAAAAATTATAAGAGGCAAAAGTAAAATACTTGAGCTTGGAACTGGTACAGGGGCTATTAGCATCTCTGTAGCTAAAAATTTTAAAGACGTGGCAATAACTGCAACAGATATAAATTTATCAGCACTAAGGATAGCCAGACACAATGCTAAAATTAATAAAGTTGATAGTGTAATAGATTTTAAAGAATCAAATTGGTTCTCTAATATTAAAGCAGAGAAATATGATTTTATAATTACTAACCCGCCATATCTCGAGAAAAAAAATTCTGGGTTTTATATGGAATTATCTGATCCAGAGAATAGTCTTTATGCCGCTAACAATGGTTTAGATGATATTTATACAATCATTAGATTAGGATGTAATTTTTTAAAAAAAAACTCTTACATAATTATCGAGCATTCTCATAATCAAACGCTTGCCTTAAAAGAGTACTCCAAAAAATATAAACTCGAGTTAATCAAGTCAGAAAAGGATAGTCTAGGACTCAATAGAGTATCTATTTTTTCAAATAGTGTCTAATATTTTAATAACCTGTTTTTTAATAAAGCTTGGGTCCGAACTCTTAGCTTGTTTTAAAGTCTGACCTATAAAAAATCCCAATATCTTTGTTTTCCCACTTTTATATTCTAATACTTGTTTTTGATTTTTATTTACAATATCTTTTATTATATTATTAATTAATTCATCATCTTCATTGTTGTTAGAAAACCTCTCTATAGCTTCAGATACAGATTTTTTATTCACCCATATTTCATCAACCAAATTCATTAGATTATTTTTTGTTACTACCTGGGTCTCTATCGACTCAACTATTAAATAAAAATCTTCTGGTGTTATTCTATCTTCCAATAATAATATATTTTCTTTGTTCATTTTTTTGTATATTGAGGAGATGAAATAATTAACGATCTTTTTGGCGTCAATTTTAGATATCTTCAGAACCTTGTCTACGAATTCTGAAAGCCCTCGGTTGCTCAAAATAATTTTTATCTGCTCGTCTGTTAGGGCGTATTTAGATTTATAGTGTTTTTCTTTAACATCAGGAAGATCTGGTAAATTTTTTTTGATCTCCAAAATATACTCATCATCAATTTTAATTGGAAGTAAATCTGGGTCAGGGAAATACCTATAATCATTTGCCTCTTCCTTGGACCTCATAGACTTTGTAATATTTTTATTTTCATCATAAAGCCTTGTCTCTTGAATTATTCTCTTCCCTTCCTCCAATAAATCTATTTGCCTTTGCACTTCATAATTAATTGCTTTCTCCACAAACTTAAAGGAATTTATATTTTTAAGCTCGGTTCTAGTTCCTAATTTTTTTTCACCGACTTTCCTAATCGAGACATTTGCATCACATCTAAACGAGCCTTCCTGCATATTCCCATCTGATATTTTCAAATAGGTTACAATGCTGTGAACTTTTTTCATGTATAAAACCGCTTCTTTCGCAGAGCACATTTCTGGCTCGGAGACAATTTCTAGTAGCGGTGTTCCAGCTCTATTTAGGTCTATATACGTACAGTTAGCTTCATTACTGTGAATAGATTTTCCTGCATCTTCTTCTAAATGAGCCCTAGTTACATTAATTCTTTTACTTATATTTTCTTCTGTAACTATGTCTATATATCCACCTTCTACTATTGGGTAATCTAATTGGCTTATTTGATAGTTTCTAGGCAAATCAGGATAAAAGTAATTTTTTCTTGCAAAGATTGAGTGCTTTGAAATATTGGCATTTATTGCTAAGCCAAATTCAATAGCTTTCTTAATTACTAACTTATTTAAAACAGGGAGTGTTCCAGGTAATCCTAAATCAACATAAGAGGCCTGTTTATTTGGTTCGCTTCCATAAGAAGTGGATGATGCAGAAAAAATTTTACTCTTAGTTAAGAGCTGAGTATGAATTTCTAATCCTATTACTGTTTCCCAATCACTCACGGCTAAATGCCTCCGGAACCTGAAGGTGCCAGTCAGTTTCTTTTTGAAATAAATGAGCAATCTCTAAAATCTTATCTTCTGTGAAATCGTTACCTATTATTTGCATGCCCACAGGAAGATTATCGCTATAACCTACTGGAATTGATAAAGCAGGCAAGCCCGCAAGATTAACTGGCGTTGTATAAATATCTGACAAATACATTTCCACGGCATTAGAAGTTTTTTCTCCGATCTTGAATGCGGTAGACGGACTTGTAGGGGCAAATATATAATCTACATCATTGAAAGCAGACAAAAAATCATCTCTAATAATTCGCCTAATTTTTAATGCTCTCATATAATACTCATCATAATACCCTGAAGAAAGAGCGTAAGCTCCAATCATAATTCTTTTTTTAACTTCTTTTCCAAATCCTTCCTGCCTAGTTCTTGAATATAAATCAATAAGATTTTTTGGGTCCCTACATCTGTGTCCAAACTTAACACCATCATATCTAGAAAGATTTGATGATGCCTCTGCAGAGGCTATAATATAATATGCTGGAATTGTATAACTATGATTTGGCAAACTTACTTCTTTAAAATTAAAACCCATTTTTTTAAAAACTTCTATGGATTCTGATATAACATTAGAGATATTCTGATCTAAATCTTCTGAAAAATATTCTTTTGGTATTCCAATTGTAATATTTTTAACTTCATCTTTAGATAATTTTAAATCTATATTATTTTGTTTAGCCTCGTGATTACTTGTTGGGTCATTTTTATCAAAACCTCTAATCTCATTATATAAAATTGCACAATCTTCAGCACTCTTGGCAATAGGCCCACCCTGATCTAAGCTTGAAGCATACGCTATCATTCCATACCTTGAGACTGATCCATATGTAGGCTTTAAACCAGTTAACCCACAAAAAGATGCAGGTTGACGTATTGAGCCTCCGGTGTCAGAACCAGTAGCAATAGGAGTTAATCTAGCTGCGACAGCTGACGCTGAACCTCCTGACGAACCACCAGGAACCCTATCAAGATCCCATGGATTTTTTACAGGCCCAAAATAACTTGATTCATTTGATGAGCCCATAGCAAACTCATCCATATTAGTTTTCCCTATATTCACCATTCCTAAATTATTTAATTTACTCACTACTGTTGCATCATATGGAGGAATATAATTTTCTAGCATCTTTGAGCCACATGAAGTTAAAACCCCTTTAGTTGAAAATAAATCTTTATGCGCTATCGGGATTCCAGTTAATAAGTGGTTTTTTTTATTTGCTATTATTGAGTCTGCAAAAATAGCCTGCTTTCTTGCTTGATCTTCATTAATTGTAATAAATGAATTTAGCTTTAAATCAAACAATTTAATTCTTTTAATAAAATAATCTGTCATCTCTAAAGACGAGAGAACTTTCTTACTTAGTAAGTCTGATAGCTCGGCAAGTGATTTGTTATATATATCCATAATATTTTTAATCTATGACCTTTGGCACTATAAAATACTTTCCATCATGGTGAGGGGAGCAATTAATTCCATCATTTTTTGCGTCAATATCAACCTCATCCTCTCTTCCTTTTAAAGGCATGTCAGGAGCATGATATAACGGAGTTATTTCTGACAAATTTATTGCATCCATTTGTTCTACCGTTTTTAAAAATTCTAAAATTTCAGAAGAAAAATAAGACAAATCATTATCATCTACAGCTATCATTGCTAATTGAGCAACATCTTTAATTTTCTTTTTATCAAACATTTTGACTTACCGGTAAATAATACATTTAATGCGGATATCCTTGTAGGTTTAGTAATCCTCAGTTAGAATCATGATACACATACTAGCAGAAAAACAGGAGATTTTGATGTTTTTAGATTTATTTTCTAATGATTTATCTATAGATTTAGGCACAGCCAATACTATTATTTTTGTCAAAAACAAAGGGTTAGTTTTAAATGAGCCTTCAGTAGTTTCAATAGCAACAGATGAAAATGGTAAAAAAAGAGTTAAAGCTGTCGGTCTTGAGGCAAAAACTATGCTTGGAAGGACTCCTACAAATATTGAAACCATAAGACCTCTAAAGGATGGGGTGATAGCTGATTTCACTACTACCGAAAAGATGCTTCAACATTTTATCAAAAAAGCCAGTAGCAGAAATTTTTTATTAGGGCCTCGTGTTTTAATATGCGTTCCTTCTGGAGCAACTCAAGTTGAAAGACGAGCTATTAAAGAGTCTGCTGAAGGAGCAGGCGCTAGGAAAGTGTATTTGATTGAAGAACCTGTGGCAGCAGCTTTAGGGGCTGGCTTGCCAATAACAGAAGCCATTGGCTCTATGGTATTTGATATTGGTGGTGGCACGACTGAAATAGCAGTTTTATCTTTAGGAGGTATTGTTTACTCTGAATCTGTTAGAGTTGGAGGAGATAAATTTAACGAAGCTATTTTAAATTATATTAAATGGAATTATGGGATCTTAATTGGAGAGGCTACTGCCGAAAGAATTAAACACACAATTGCAACAGCATATCCGGGTAAAGAGCTTCAGGAAATGGAAGTAAAAGGTAGAAATTTATCCGAAGGAATACCTAGAAGCTTTACAATTAATAGTAATGAGATTCTAGAGGCTCTTCAAGAGCCCTTAAAAGGTATTACTAATGCAGCTAAAACTGCTCTTGAAGCAACACCCCCAGAATTAAGTACCGATATAGCTGAGAGCGGCATAGTATTAACTGGTGGAGGCGCGCTTCTGACAGGATTAGACAAACTTATACAAGAAGAGACAGGTATCCCTGTAATTATTGCAGATGACCCATTAACATGTGTGGCGCGAGGTGGCGGACTAGTTCTTGAAATGATAGATAAGAAAGGCGAAGATTTTATTGTTTTGGAATAATAATTAAAGAATAGTGAATAATAACTTACATTTTAGACAAAACCATTTTACTCTTATTAAGTTAGTTATTTTTTTAACCATATCGATATACCTAATATATACAGACAAGCAACTCGAACTAGGTAATGACGTTAGAAATAATCTCTCTCATATAATTCAACCAATCTACATAATAGCTGAGTCACCTTACAAACTATATAAAAGTACCTCTCTATATATAGATACAAAAAAAAATATAATTAAAGAAAATAATGCGTTGAAAAAAAAGGTGCTAGTACAATCAGGGATTATTCAGCAAATTCCTCCTCTAAAAGAAGAAAATAAAAGATTAAAAAAACTACTTGGTTCCTCAAGCTCAATTGATACTTCCAAGATTTTAATCGCTGAACTGATCAAAGTAAATTTAAGTCCCTTTTCTAATAAAGTGATTATAAATAAGGGTAATAGTAATAATTTATTTTTAGGTCAAAGCGTAGTTGATAGCTTTGGTGTTCTAGGTGTAATTTCTGAAATAAATAAAAATTTTTCAGTTGTAACTTTAATTACAGATCCTGGGCACGCAATACTAGCTGTTAATGCGAGAACTGATAAGAGGATTGTTTTATCAGGTACTGGGGATAATAGAAAATTAAAAGCAAAATATATATCATTAAATGAAGATATAATAGAAGGCGATATATTAATTACGTCGGGTCTCGATAATGTTTTCCCAGGAGGTTACACTATTGGAGAAATTTCTGTAGTTAAAAAAAAACTAAATCAGGATTTTTTGGACGTCGAAGTAAGGCCGAGCTCCATTCTATCATCTAATCGAGAAGTAATGCTGTTATGGTAGTAATAAATAAAATTTATATAACTGCTACTCTCTTATTACTGTTTGCGATAATCTTGAATATACTGCCATTACCTAATATTATAGATTCGTGTAGGCCTCCAATACTGTTATTAGTTTTAATATATTGCTCTTTGGCTTACCCTGATAACATTAATTTAACATATGCGTTTATTTCAGGGTTAATATTAGATATCTTGCTAATTATGCCCTTAGGATACAATGCTTTGTGCTTCACAGTAACAATATATTTAATAATGCTGTACTACCCGCAAATTAGGCTGCAATCTAACTGGAACAAGATGTTTTCATTACTGTTAATCTTGATTCCATACTTTTTATCTTCCACATTTATAAATAGCATATTAAAAATCGATTACAGTATTGTTAATGTAATTATTTCTATAGTCTTATCCGTTATAATTTGGCCTAGTTTGTTTAACATGTTAAGATTCATCCGACAAAAATACACGCAATAAATAAATGCAAATTAAAAAACTTCTTGGAAATGAAGAAGAAATCAAAGCTTTCCTAGATTCAATTAAAAATACAAAAGTTATTTCCATAGATATTGAGTTTATGAGAAGAAATACCTTCTTCCCTGAGCCCTGTGTAATTCAAATCTCAAACGGAGAAAATCATGCTTGTATAGATCTTATGCTAGACATAGATTTTAAAAATATCTTTAAGAATATATTTAATGAAGATAAAGTTATTGTTTTACATTCATGCAGACAAGACTTAGAAATTCTTTATATGATATTAGGATACATACCAAAGAATATATTTGATACTCAGTTTGCAGCATCATTTTTAGGGTTCAAGTATCAAATAGGATACGCCGGTCTAATGAATGAAGTTTATCAAATAGAGATTGATAAAACTGAAAAAATGACCAATTGGAAAAAAAGACCTTTAACTGCAGAGCAGATTGACTATGCTTTAAATGATGTTATTCATTTAAATAAACTGCATAAAGAACTTGAAAAGCAATTAATAGCTACTGGTAAAATAAATTATTTTAACGAGGAATTTAAAAATTTTTTAGATGATATTGAATGGGAACCAAAAACAGAATTGGCTTGGAAAAGAATTAAAACTATAAATAATTTAGATGAAGATGATAAAAATATAGTTAAGTTAATCTCTGTATGGAGAGAAGAAAAGGCTATTAATTTAAATTTACCAAGAAATTGGATACTAACTGAAAAAGAAATATTAGAAATTTCTAAAAAATTTTTAACAAATAACGAGATATCACTCCCACCTACTAATAAAATTCTAGATATCAATAAAGACTCTATAGAAATTAAAGGTATAATTAATGATAACCCGTTAAATAATCAAGATAATAAAAAGGCAAATAAAAAATTAAGATTTGATGGGGAATATAAAAAAGCCTCAGATGAGCTTTATGAGTACTACAAGCATATCTCTATTAAAAATAATATTTCGTATCAAATACTTTCCCCAAAGAGATTAATTTTGACTTACTTGAAAAATAAAGATAATGACTCTAGATTAGTAAATGGATGGAGAAAAGAGTTAGTTGATATAAAGAAAATTGAAAATATTACTCAATCTATTTTTAATGCTACCTAACATTATCATAATTCTTACCGGCGCCAAAAGTAGCACCACAAATATTATTTCTTGGCACGGCAAAATCTATTTTTTTTGGTTTTCGTAAGTCTAAATTATCCATAGAGCTGATAAAATTTCTCATATCAATATTTTCATTTATTAGAGTATTGTCTTGCTTTTGATCTATTATTGTTGAGAAGCTATTATTATTATAATCATGTGCTGGGTATACTTTAGTATCATTTGGCATTTTGTAAAAAATATTTTTTATTGTATTGTATAGTTCTTTTGATGATCCTGACTGGAAATCAGTCCTTCCACAAGAATTAATTAGCAGCGAATCACCTGAAAATAATAACTTATCTGACGCATGATTTATCATATAGGAAAAATGTGAATCTGTGTGCCCTGGAGTGTGTATTGCTTCAAGCTTAATGCTATTTCCAATTATTATACTATCGTTGTTTTTAAAATTTATATTCCTGCATTTTAACGCATCATTTGCCGGGCCCGCAACTTTGCAATTACTAATCTCTCTTAGTGCTGCAGCGCTTGTAACATGATCTGCATGTATATGAGTATCTATCGCATAAACTAATTTCAAATCTAGAGTCTCTAAAATCCTAAGATCTCTACTTAAGGTTTCTAATACAGGGTCTATAAGTATAGCTTCTTGTTTTTCTTGACAAGATATTAAATAAGTATATGTTGATGACTCACTTTCAAATAATTGTTTAAGTAGCATATAAATTAAATTCAATGTTGAAATTAATTGTTAATATACAATTTTTATACTTAAGGATAAAGATAAAATAATGGATACTAATCAAATACAAGACTTAATAGAGTCATCATTAAAAGGTTCTTCTGCTGAGGTTGGAGGTGGTGAGGGAAAATACACGGCAAATATAGTATTCGAAGGATTTAGTGGACTCAATACTGTTAATAGACACAAACTAGTTTATGCAGCACTTGATTCTTATATAAAATCTGGTGAACTGCATGCCATTAGTTTAAAAACCCATACAAAAGAAGAAATTTAGCTCTAAAGTTAATCTTCTATTTTTTTACAGATCTTCGCCCTTGATTAATACTTTGTAAACCTTTTTGAGATGCAAAATATTTTGATAATTTTTTCATTTGCTTATCATTCAAGGTTCCTGCGATCCCACTCATAATTGCGTTATTCCTTCCGCCATTTTGATAAGATTTTAACGCATGGTAAATATAATCTTCATACTGCCCTGCTATCTTAGGAAAAGATGAGATCATGCTATTACCGTCTGCTCCATGGCAACCAACACATGAATTTGCCTCATCAATCATTTCTATTTTTACGTTGGCTTGGTTTTCTTTAGACAATTTGATAGATGAGAAATATTCTGCGATTTTTACAATATCAGTATCTGATAGATTGGCGGCATGAGCTCTCATTGTTGGGTGTGATCTCTCCCCTGATTTATATGCTTTTAAAGCAGAAACTATATAATCTTTATGTTGATTACCTAATTTAGGAACTTTATATGTAGGATAAATATTTTTGTAACTCACTACTCCGTGACATCCTAAACATGTAGACGAAAGCTCTTCAGGCGTTTTTTCTGAATATACATTAGAAACACTTAAAAGAAAAACCAGAAAAATAGAAAACTTCATTGTTATACACCACTCCGTAAAATTAAAAATTCTGTACAGAAAATTTCGAATGCATTATAGCTGTATTTAGAAAAAATTACACATACATTTTAACAAAACATTATAATATATTCTCGCTATATGAAAAATTATTATATTAAATATGCTAAAATAATTTCCTTAGAATGAATATTCACAACTTGAGACTATTATGAAAATAGAAACAATAGCAATACATGGCGGGTATGAGCCAGAGAAAACTACTAAAGCTGTAGCTGTTCCCATATACCAAACAGCATCTTATGCATTTGATGATACGCAACATGGCGCTGATCTATTCGACCTGAAAGTAAAGGGTAATATATATACCAGAATTGGAAATCCTACTACAGAAGTTCTTGAAAACCGAGTTGCTGCTATGGAAAAAGGGATTGGGGGATTAGCTTTTGCATCAGGTATGGCGGCTATTTCAGCTGCAATATTAAATATCACTACAAATGGAGATAATATTGTTTCTACCAGCTCATTATACGGGGGAACAGTAAGTCTCTTCAAAGATACTTTTCCTAAAATGGGTATTGAAACTAGATTTGGCGACGTTAAAGACCTAGAAGCTCTTGAAAAAAAAATTGATTCTAAAACAAAGTTAATATTTTGCGAGTCTATTGGTAATCCAGCGGCAAATGTTACTGATATTGGAAAGATATCGGAAATAGCTCACAAGCATAATATTCCTTTATTTATTGATAATACCGTGCCAAGCCCTTATGTTTGCAGACCTATTGAGCATGGAGCTGACATAGTAATTCATTCGTTAACAAAATATTTATGTGGCCACGGAACAACAATTGGAGGGATGATAGTTGACTCAGGGAAGTTTGACTGGAAAGCAAATTCTGATAAATTCTCTATGCTAACGTCTCCTGATCCAGCTTATCACGGAATGGTTTTTACTGATGCCTGTGGTCCGGCAGCCTTTATTACTAGAGCGCGAGTGGTACCTTTAAGAAATATGGGCGGTGCAATTTCACCAATGAGTAGTTTTCAAATTCTACAAGGCATAGAAAGCTTGGCTGTTAGAATGGATAGGCATTGCTCTAATGCTGAAGCCGTAGCAGAGTTTTTAGAAAAACATGATTCAGTAAGCTGGGTGAATTACCCAGGATTAAAATCACATCCGGATAATTATCTAGTAGAGAAGTACATGGATGGGAAAGCTTCCTCTGTAATGAGTTTTGGTATTAAAGGAGGCGCAGAAGCAGGTGGGAAATTTATTGATAAATTAAAATTAATCGTAAGATTAGTTAATATTGGAGATGCAAAATCATTAGCTTGCCATCCAGCTTCTACTACACACAGACAGTTAAATAAACAAGAATTAGAAGCTGCCGGAGTGCCTGAAGACATGGTTAGATTGTCAATTGGTATAGAGCATATAGAAGATATAGTAGAGGACTTAACGCAGGCTCTAAAATAAAATTAGTTTTTAATATTTATTAACTGAGAGACTCTAATGGTATTTTTTTTATTTAATACCCAGTCGTAGACTAAAGAATACTCCAAGACTAACTTAACGTATTTTCTAGTTTCGTTATAAGGAATATATTCAATCCATGCGTCTTCTGGCGCATGGATTGCTTTACGCCATTTTCTAACGACACTTGGACCAGCATTATAAGATGCTATAGCCTCAACATAACTTTTATTTTTTAAAAGTAAGTACTTAAAATAATAAGAGCCAATAAAAATATTCATTTTCTTATTATATAAATAATTTCGAGAGACTCGCTTCATTTTATTCTTTCGCAAAACCCAGTATGCAGTTTGCGGCAAGACTTGCATTATTCCTAATGCACCCGCAGAAGACTTTGCATATTGAATAAAAATACTTTCCTTTCTAGCAATGCTCAACAAAAGACTTTTTTGAAGATTTGAATTTGAATACATATCAAAATAATTTTCATACAAAACTGGAAATCTTGCATCCACATCGTCAAAATATTTTGTATGTCCGTATCCTAAAATCGCACCCTCGCTCCAACCCCAAGTGTTAAATAAAACATTGATATTATTTAGATTTTCATGGTCAGAATACTTAAAAAAATGTTGCAGCTCCATTCTTGCCTCTCTATGCTTACCAAGAACGTAGAGTTCATAAATTCTTTTAATGTCAAAATCTTCCTCAAGAAGCTTTAAGTCTTTGTCACTAACCTTAAGAGGCTTACTCTTAATATTTATTTTTTTACCAAGAATATTAGAAGCAAGAAAACCGTAGTATGACCTTTGCGCACTTAAATCATCTAAAATTAATTTATAATTGGTATTATTGCCTGACATAAATAGCGCCTTACCTTTCCAATATAACCATTTCTGCTCTTCAGCTATAAAATCCGGGAGATTGTCTATAGAAATCAAAAGATTATTCCAGTCTGAATTAAAAATTGAATAATTTGCATATGCTAAATTAAAATTAGTATTCATAGTTTTCAACTGTAAAAAATCTTTGTCGTTGAAAATATCTTTCTGGTTTGACTTCATTGCTATAATGAATATGTCCAGTAGCTTTTGATTATAAAAGATATCTGAAAATTTATATAATTTTTTTAGTCTTAATAAATATTTCTTTGCCTCAATATAATCATTTTTTGAGATTCTATCTATACCATAGCTGAAAATCGTACTTCTATATCTGCTATCTACTCTATAGATATCAGACATGATATTATTCTTAGGATCTCTATAAACTTTTAATAAGTTGTTTGCCCATATCTGGTTTTTTTTTGATAAAAATCTTACTAGATATTTAGCAAGATTGTAGTTATTCGCGTCTAAAGATAATTTGATTCTTTGCCAAACGAGCTCATCAGATAATTTTTTATTTTTATAAAACCATTTAAAAATATAATTACATGATTTAGGCTGGGATTTCGAACTTAACCATATTGGGATAATTTCCTCCCCTAAACCCGCTAGAGATTTTTTTTTGATCCTAGCTCTCAAGTAAAGACAATGTAAATCAACAGAATCCATTTTTTTATAATTATCTATTAGCTTATCAATTTGATTTGTACTAGATAACCTATAAATTAAATTGATATAAGCTCTTTCAGAAGCATAACTATTTTTATAGTTTTTTATAAACTGAATTATATCATCATCATTTAAGAATTTTTTTCTATGTAATGACTTGTACTCAAGGTTTGAGTACAAGGGATAATTTATTAACTGTTTTTTTAGTTTATCAAACTCTTTATAATTCTTTTTCTTATGATATGTGAGAGCTTTTATATATTTGCTACGCTCAATATCATAGTTTTGCGCTATTGCTGATATTGAAAAAAAAAATGTAAATACAGCAAAAAATATTTTTAAATTCATCTATTAATAATTAATAATTTTCTTAATTTATATTACCATAACTTGTTTGGTCATAATATGCAGTCTTTATGAGAAATGTATATTCTAAAAAATAATGTATAATATATTCCATGGAACATCGTTTAATAGAATGCATTTTTTTGAAATTACCATAATCGCATGGAAAATATACTAAACTATTCGATTT
>Ga0114997_10003277_pt1 | contig 12747 bp, 12 predicted proteins | sample ArcticOcean_MG_C_2_FD_87045 | JGI IMG/M metagenome (GOLD analysis project Ga0114997, IMG submission 87045) | Marine microbial communities from western Arctic Ocean - ArcticOcean_MG_CB4_136 | ecosystem: Environmental > Aquatic > Marine > Oceanic | place: Arctic Ocean: Canada Basin | collected... | reverse complement strand
TGCCTCTCCACCAATAAGCAAGGCAGTTTTAATATTAATTTTATCACTAATAATACTTTTAATAGCTGTCATTACTTGGGAGGCTAACTCTCTAGTTGGGCACATAACTAGCGCAAATGCATTTTTATCTAATATTAATTTATTAACTAAAGGAATGCTGAATGCTAAAGTTTTTCCAGTTCCTGTCTGCGCTGTCCCCAAAACATCTTTACCTTCTAGGACAACAGGTATTGCCATAGCTTGAATTGGTGTTGGAACATTAAACTTCATTTTTTCCAATGAGTGCTTTAGTGAATCTTCTATTTTTAATAATTTAAAATTTTTCATTTAGATATTTAGATTTTTTAAAATTTAAGGAGATATGCTCTTAATCCTTTAATACGTCTAATTTATATAGCGATATCTATAGGTTTTTTGAATAATCACAAGAAGTGAATTTTTTTTAAAAGGATAAATCATGAGCAAATAATAGGTTTTTTTAAGTTTTCAAATGAAACAATTAATGTATAAGAACCTCAAATTATGACTAACAATATTCGAAACATCACTATCATTGCACACGTTGATCACGGTAAAACGACTATGATCGATACATTAATGAAACAAAGTGGTTCCTTTAGGGAAAATGAAGTTATTGAAGAAAGATTGATGGACTCTGGAGAATTAGAAAAAGAAAGAGGAATTACAATTTTAGCAAAACCTGCTTCAATCAACTGGAAAAGTTCAAGAATTAATATTATAGATACACCTGGGCACAGAGATTTTGCGGCAGAAGTTGAACGTGTTTTATGTATGGCAGATGGCGCTCTGCTACTTATAGACTCTGCTGAAGGTGTAATGCCACAAACAAAATTTGTATTAGCAAAAGCTCTTAAACAAGGATTAAAGCCAATTGTAATAATTAATAAGCTAGACAAGACAGACCAAAGAGCTGATGAAGTATTAGATGAAACATTTGATTTGTTTGTAAGCTTAGATGCTAATGAAGAGCAATTAGATTTTCCAGTTTTATATGCTAGTGGAAGATCAGGATGGGCCAGCAAAGAAGTTGATGGTCCAAGAGAAAATCTTCACCCATTATTGGATTTGATTATAGAGCATGTTAATCCTGCTGAACTTGATAAGACTAAGCCCTTTGCAATGCTGTCAACTCTCTTATATGCAGATAGTTTTTTAGGTAGAAGTTTAGTTGGAAGGATATCCCAAGGAACAGCAAAAGCGAACCAGCAAATTAAAGCAATAAATCTTCAAGGGGAAAAAATAGACGAAGGTAGATTAACTAAAATTTTTAGATACGAAGGAACAAAAAAAGTTCCTATAGAAGTAGGCGAGGCTGGAGATATTGTCATAATTGCTGGATTAGAAAAAGCAAATGTAGCCGATACTATCTGCGATATGGAGGTCAATGAACCCATAGCTGCTACACCTATAGATCCACCCACTATGTCTATTACAATTAGTGTTAATAGTTCTCCGCTAGCAGGAACAGAAGGTAAAAAATTAACAAGTACTCAAATAAGAGATAGGTTGATTTCAGAAGCCCAGAACAACGTTGGAATTAGTTTTTCTCAAAATTCTAATGTAGATTCTTTTATAATTAGCGGTCGGGGAGAATTAATGCTTGAAATATTACTTACACAAATGAGACGTGAAGGTTTTGAAATGACAGTAAGCCCTCCAAAAGTTTTATATCAAAAAGATGAAAGTGGAAATAAATTAGAACCTATTGAAGAAATCACTGTTGATTTAGATGAAGAATTTTCATCAAAAATAATTGATTCAATGAACAGAAGAAAAGGTAAATTAATTGACCTGAAAGATACTGGAAAAGATAAAAAAAGATTAATCTTTCATTCACCAACTAGAGGTTTAATGGGATATACAAGTAGATTTTTAACCTTAACTAAAGGTACGGGAGTAATAAATAGAATATTTCATGGATATGGAAAATTTGAAGGTGAAATGGATGGCAGAAAAAATGGTGCTTTAATTTCAATGGCCACAGGAAAAGCGGTAGCATTTGCAATATTCAACTTGCAGGCAAGAGGTGAAATGTTTGTTACTCATAACGACCCAGTTTATGAAGGAATGATTGTTGGATTAACTCCAAAACCTGGTGATATGATTATTAATGTTATGAAAGGCAAACAATTAACAAATATGAGAACTCAAGGAACCGATGAAAATGTCGTACTTACTCCAGTTAGAAAAATGTCAATTGCTGAACAATTAAGTATGCTAAATACTGATGAAGCTTTAGAAATCACTCCTAAGTCCCTTAGATTGAGAAAGGCTATTCTTAATCCTCATGATAGAAAAAAAAATGAGAAGTCTGGAGCTCCACTTTAATTAAAGGTTTTTTCCACAACAAATAATCCTAAAGCAACCGCTGGACCAATTCCAAAGGCAAATAATAGTGTACCAATACCAACTGTTCCTCCTAGATACCATCCAATTGTAACTACTGTAATTTCAAGAAATGCTCTTACGCCTGCTATTGGTAAGTTTGTTTTCTTTTGAAGCCCTACCATTAAACCATCTCTTGGGCCCGCTCCCAAATTTGCAATTAAGTAAATTCCACCACCAAATCCTACGGTAAGTACTGCAGTCACAGCTAATAGTAATTGAGAAATATAATTTTCTGGCGTTGGCACAAACTTAATGCAAACATCTATCATCAAGGCAATAATTAAGGCATTAAGAATTGTTCCAATTCCAGGTTTTTGATTTAATGGTATCCAAAAAAGTAATACTCCAATACTTATAAATAAAGTAATTATTCCAATTGAAAAATCTATATAAAGTGAAATTCCTTGGGCCAGAACACTGTATGGCGAAGCACCAGTAAACGAAACTATTAATAAGCCCTCACCTAAACCAAATAGCGCTAAACCAAAACTTAAAAAAAACAATGTAGAAATTTTTGGTTTTAAATTTAAAGGTTTGTCTGAACTCCATGGAACTTTAGGAACATTTTTTATAGACAAAAACATATGTTCTCTCATTATATACTTTCACAAAAAAAGAAAGTCTATTATTATAATTTTCTATGAAAAAATTTTTCATCAAAATTATAATATTTTTTTTTATCACATCAAACTTAAATGCTCATATTTCACACTATAAAAATTTTAAAAAAATTGAAATGGAAATTTTTCGCAATAATGAATTAATTGGCTATAATTATTATTTTTTTACAAGAGACAAAAATATTACCACAATAACGAATCAAATTAAATTTACTATAAAATTACTAGGTGCTACTATTTTTGAAGTTGAAGGTTATGGGAAGGAAAAATATAATAAAAATAAACTAATTTCTTATAATTCTAAAACTAAACAAAATAAAAAAGAGAAATTTGTTAATCTAATATTGGATGAAGAAAATGATAAATTTATAATCAAGGGTTCTTCTTATTCTGGAGATGCTAAAAAAAATAATGTTATTGGCAATTGGTGGAATCATAAATTACTTCAAGCCGGCAGCCAAATTAGTCCAATATCTGGAAGCGTAAAAAAACAAGTAATAACATTTATTGCAAAAGAAAATATTGAACTTTACGGAAGAGAATTTAAAACTGAACATTTTAAACTTAATTCTAAAAATGATGATCTTCCTGATGATAAAAAATTAAATTTTGATATATGGTTTGAAAAAACAACAGGTTTAATTTTAAAAGTAAAATATTCAAGAATGGGTGATTGGGAATATAGATTAAAAAACTATCAATAAAAAAACATTTCTACTTTCCAGCAACAATCATTCCTTCAATCAAAATTGTTGGTGCGTTAGTAGCATATTTAAATTCGAGATCATCTGCTAATGTTATATTTTTAAATATATCTTTAAAGTTTCCCGCAATAGTAATTTCACTTACAGGATATTTAAACACGCCATTTTCAATCATAAAACCATTAGCACCCACTGAATAATCACCAGTAACTAAATTGCTCCCATGTCCAATTGTTTCAGTTATATACAAACTTTTTGTATTTAATTTTAAAAGGTCTTTATATGAAATTGAACCTTTTTCAAAAAACAAGTTACTAGCTCCACCACATCTTCCATTTGATTTCAATTCTAATTTTTTTCCATTATAAGTATCTACTAAATAATGTTTTAATATTCCTTGATCCACTAATTTTAATTCTTTAGTTTTAACTCCTTCAGAGTCAAAATATCTTGATCCTAGTCCTTTGATTATATTTGGCTTATCATAAATATTTATTGAACTTGAAAATATTTCCTCATTTATTTTATCTTTTAAAAATGAGGTGCCTCTTGCAATTGAAGAGGCGGATATTGCGCTTGCTAAAGTGCTTAGTATTCCTTTTGAAATTCTTCTATCAAAGATAATATTAATTTTTTTACTTTCTATTTTTTTTGGACCTAATTTTTTTATTGTTTTTTTTGCTGCTATTGAACCTACTTGATTAGGTCGTGCCATATCGTGCAAATGACATTTGCTTGTAAACTCGTAGTCTCTTTCCATGTTTCCATTGGTTTTTGCAACTGCAACACAAGATGCGGAGAATGATGAAGACTTGTAGCCATTCAAAAAACCGTCACTATTACCTAAAATAAAATTTGATTTTATTTCTGAAAAACTAGTTTCAGTATTTATTATTTCTTTTTTCTCAAAAGCTGATTCCTCAACCTCTTTTAAATATTCAATTTTTTCATCATTACTAATATGGTCATCGTCGTACAAGTTTAAATCTTTAATTTCTGTTGCTAATAGGTCTTTATCGGGCAAAGAATTAAATTCATCTTCAGGAGTAATTTTTGTTGTATCAATGCACCTTTGAATTAAAGTTTTTATATTGCCTTCTGATAAATTAGAGGATGAGATATTAGATTTTTTTTTACCTACATATGTTGTCAAACTAAGACCTAAACTATCAGACCTGTCTGACTCATCTAACTTTTTATTCCTAAAATTTACTGTTTCTGAAATAGAGTGCATAACAGTAACACTAGAATTTGTTGCGCCTAATTTTTTTGCTAGATCTATGCAAAACGATGCTGTTTTTTTTAAATAATCCTGATCTTTAACCATATAATTTATAATTGAGTTCCTCCAACTGTCATTTTATCTATTAAAATTGAAGGCTGTGCCACTCCAACTGGAACTCCTTGCCCTGATTTTCCGCATGTTCCGATTCCAGGATCAAGCATCATATTGTTTCCAACTAATGAAACTTCTTTTAAAATTGATGGGCCATCACCAATTAAAGTTGCGCCTTTAATAGGAGATCCTATTTTACCATTAATAATTTCATAAGCTTCTGTGCAATTAAAAACAAATTTTCCAGAGGTAATATCAACTTGTCCTCCCCCAAAACTTACAGCAAATATTCCTTTTTCTACTGATTTAATCATTTCATCTTGAGAATATTTTCCATTTAACATCATGGTATTTCTCATTCTGGGCAAAACTACATGCCTATAATTTTCTCTTCTACCGCTACCTGTAGATCTTGTATTCATCAATCGTGCATTTAAACGATCTTGCATAAAATTTTTTAATATTCCATTTTCTATTAAAATTGTTTTTTCTGTTGGGGTGCCTTCATCATCAATCGTAAGACTTCCTCTTCTATTATGTATGGTTCCATCATCAACAATCGTAACTCCCTCACTTGCAATTCTTTGACCCATTAAATCATGAAATGCAGAAGTTTTTTTTCTATTAAAATCACCCTCTAAGCCATGCCCAATTGCCTCATGAATTAGTATTGCTGGCCACCCAGGTCCTAAAACTACTTTCATTTCTCCGGCAGGAGCTGGTTTACTATCTAGATTAACAGAGGCAATCCTAAATGCTTCATCACATATTTTTTTCCAATTATCATTTTTTAGATATTCGTCATAAGGTTGCCTTCCACCAACGCCATAAACTCCTGTTTCTTTTTTTCCATTTTTTTCCAACATCACAGAAACATTAAACCGAATTAAAGGACGTGCATCTGTCAATACTTCTCCGCCAGATCTAATAATCTCGATATCCTTATGTTCGCCAGCAAAACTAGCTGTAACCTGTTGCACAATTGAACCTTTTGATCTTACATAGCTATTAACTTCTTTAAGAATTTCTAACTTTGAATTTAATGATTTTTCTTCAATTGGGTTTGTGTCGCTATAAAATTTTTCATTTGTTTTAGATATTGAGTGATTATAGGTTCCTTTTTTAGATTTTAGTGTTGATTGTAAGTTATCAGCTGATTGTTTAAGTGAATTTTTTGAAATTTCATTTGAATGAGAATATGCAACAACCTCTCCTGTAATAGCCCTTAGCCCATACCCAAGATCTGAACTATAATTGGAACTTTTTATCTTATTGTCGTCCAATAAAATAGATTCACTTTTTGAGTTTTCTAAATATAATTCGCCATCATCACAATTGTTCAAAGTATCAGAGACAATATTTTCAGCATCTTTTCGACTTAAATCAGATTTATCAAAGAAATTGTTCATAATATTGCTTTAATTCTTATATTTTTTTTTACAATAGTTTAAATTTATATATGTATAAACTAATTAATTTTAATATTAATAAAGTAATAAATATAATTTATGAAAGTATATTATAATAAATCTTGTAGTATTTGTAGGGCAGAAATTAATATATATAAAAAACAAAATATTAAAGATATTGAATGGGTGGATATAACGCAAAATAAACTCGCAGAAAAAGAAACCCTACAAAATGAAAAAGCTCTTTTAAGGAGATTGCACATCAAACAAGAAGGTAAAGTCTTGAGTGGTGCGAAGGCATTTCTGCTTTTATGGAAAAAAATCCCAAAATACAGATTTCTTTACTATTTTTTAAAAAAACCAATAATTTACAATCTATTTTCAATAGGTTATGAAATTATTGCTTTTTTTTTATACTTAAAAAATAAAAAACAATTAATAAAAAAATAATTAATTAATATGTCTATTTGGGGAAGTTTAATTGGTGGAATGGTTGGTTTTTCATTAGGTGGCCCTTTTGGAATGCTTTTAGGTTCATTAATTGGAGGTAAAATATCAAGAAAAAGATCTAGCACGTCTGGATTTAATTCTTTCACTCAACCTCAACAAATTTTTGCGCTTTCTTTAATTGTTCTTTCTGCAAAACTTAGTAAGGCAGATGGTCATGTAAGCAAAGAAGAGCTTATCGCTGTAAAGGATAAATTAAAAATTCCAGAAAATGAAATAGAACAAGTAGGTAAAATATTTAATAAAGCTAAAGAAGAGAGCACAGGCTACGAGCCCTACGCACAACAAATATCTCAAATTTACAAAAATAATCCAAATGTGCTTGAAGAAGTTATTAATATACTTTTTTATATAGCGGAAGCTGACGGGAATGTAAGCCAATCTGAAATAGATATGATTCAACATATAGCTCAAATTTTTGGTCTGAATCAATCTCAATTTAATTCTATACAAGAAAGTAGAAAAAGCTCTGATAAACTAAACCCTTATATTGTTTTAGGAAGTAAGTATGAAGATGACTTACCTTCAATTAGAAAAAAATACATTCAATTAAGCAAAGAAAATCATCCCGACCTATTAATAAACAAAGGAGTGCCTCCTGAAGTAATAGATGAAAGTAAAAAAAAAATGAGAGCTATAAATCTTGCTTGGGATCAAGTTCAAAAACTTAAATCTAACAACTGAAGAATTGCATAGTTTACTTGAATTTTTTAATTCTCGTTAAAATTTTATAATTTTTAGGTTAAAATAAATATAAGAATATTAGCTACAATATAATTTACAAAAATAAATGCTAGAATTACAATAAAATACATCATCGTTACAATAGTATTTCTTTTTCTTCTTTGTCTTACAAATGGCTTGTCATCTAAATCTGATACATCATGAATTCCTATTACTGGATAATCACAGGTATATCTCCAAATCGACTTTGGCATTCTTTCATCGGTTTGGTTATAGTAATCTATCCAAGCTTTTGTGTATCTAAATAAAAAATAGCAAATGATTAAAGGTAATGCACTTGCAAGCATTTATAAATTAACTAAAATTGTTCTGATTCAGTTGAGCCATCCATTGCCGTGGTAGAACTTTTTCCAGAGCTGATAGTATTTGAAACTGCATCAAAATATGATGTTCCAACTTCTCTTTGGTGTTTAACGCTTGTGTAACCATCTTTTTCTCTCGCAAATTCTTTTTGTTGTATTTTTGAGTAAGCAGACATCCCTTTAGATTTATACTGTTCAGCAAGTTCAAAAATTGCAAGATTTTGAGTGTGAAAACCTGCTAGAGTAATAAATTGAAATTTATAACCCATTTCAGCTATCTTAACTTGAAAAGATGCTATTTCTTCATCAGACAAATGTTTTTTCCAATTAAAAGATGGAGAGCAGTTATATGCTAGAAGTTTACCTGGAAATTTTGCTTGAATTGCATCTGCAAATTTTTTAGCTTCTTCAAGATTAGGTTGAGCTGTTTCACACCAAATTAAATCTGCGTACGGCGCATAAGCTAATCCTCTTGAGATTGCTTGCTCAATACCATGTTTTACATAGAAGAAACCTTCTGGTGATCTTTCTCCAGTTAAAAAAGGTTTATCATTTTCATCATAATCATTTGTAATTAGTTTGGCAGCATTAGCATCTGTTCTTGCTAAAATTATTAATGGAACATCAGCTATGTCTGCTGCCAATCTTGCAGCTTTTAAATTTTTAATCATTGTACCAGTTGGAACTAAAACTTTTCCACCCATATGACCACATTTTTTTTCACTAGCTAACTGATCTTCAAAATGAACACCTGCGGCTCCAGCTTTAATAAATTTTTTTGAAAGTTCAAAAACATTTAATGGACCACCAAATCCTGCTTCACCGTCTGCAATGATTGGTAACATATAATCCGTTTTATTTTTAAATTCCATATCACCATCTTTAATTTCCATGTGTTGGATTTGGTCAGCTCTTATTAAGGCATTATTCATTGCCTCTACTAATTTTGGGGCACTATCATATGGATATAATGATTGATCTGGATACATCTCTCCTGCACTATTAGCATCCGCTGCAACCTGCCACCCACTTAAATATATAGCTTTTAATCCTGCTTTAGCATGTTGAACAGCATGATTGCCAGATAGTGATCCCAAGGTATTAATATAAGGTTCGGTATTAAGCAATTTCCACAACTTTTTTGATTGCTGCTTACACATTGAATATACGATTTTTATTGATCCTTTTAATCTTTCAACTTCTTCTACCGTATAGTCTCTTTTAATTCCTGAAAATCTTTTTAATTCGTATGACACTTTAGCTTCTGAGCTCATTATTATATTCCTAGTTTATATATTAAAGAAAATTTGATTAGAAGTCTTACTTGTCTTCACTATATTCTTTAGTAAATTCATTCATACCGCTTGAACCCCAATCACAATGATCATCCCTCAAGTAAATACCAGACTGGTTGTACTGATTGTAATCCTCTTTTTGAGTGATTTGAGGCTGGTTTTCTTGATCTTTATTATTATTTTTATTGTTCATGTAAACTTTATAATTTACAAAATTTACTATATCTATTAAAATCTTTAAAAGTATTGTAAAATAACATAATTTATTGTAAATAATAATTGACAAAATTTACAAATAGAAAATATGAGTCAATTAGATCTGAAAATAGGCCCAAAAATAAGAGCATTCAGGCGACAACTTGGGATCCAAGCAAATAGACTATCCGAACAATTGGGTATTTCACCAAGTTATTTAAATTTAATTGAAGGAGGAAAAAGAAAAATAGATGGAGATTTGCTTCTTAAAGTTTGTCAGGAACTAAAAATAGAACTTTCAGACTTAACTACTAAATCTGATCTTAATCTAGCAAATAATATTTCTGAATTACTAGATGATCAATTATTTGAAGATTTAGATATTCTTGGTCCTGAAGTAAAAGATTTGGTTAATACCAATCCAAAAATTGCAAGAGCACTGATTAAGTTAGGAGACAATTTTAAACAAAAGGATCATGAAATGATTAATAAAGTTGAAAATTTATCAGGAAAAATAATTGATAGTAGAAAAACATCTTTTCCTGGTGAAGTTATTTCTGATTTTCTACAAGAAAATAAAAATTATTTTCCAAAACTTGAAGAATTTGCAAACACAATCTTTAACAAAGTTCAAAAAAATAATAGAACAAGATATAGTGCACTATGTGATTTTTTAAAAACTGAATATTCAATAATTGTTAGAGATAAAATTCCTGAAGAAAGCAAACCCTTTTCAAAAATTTATAATAAAGATAAAAAAGAACTTTCATTAAGTGACTATAATTCTCTTGAAACAAAAAAATTATACGCAGCAGCACAGATAGCACAAGAAGGTGCAACTAGGGAAATTAATGAGTATTTGTCAAAATTTACTTTTCCATCAGATGAATCAAAAAAACTAACACAAATTGCTTTACTAAATTATTGTGGTGCTGCAATTTTGATGCCTTACAAGTTATTTCATTCAGAATGTAAAAAACTTAAATATGATCTAGAACTTTTACAAAATACATTTGCTACTTCATTTGAGCAGGTGGCCCATAGAGTCACTTGTCTGCAAGACCCTAAATTACCAGGTATACCTTTTCATATGTTAAGAGTCGATGTGGCTGGTAATATTTCTAAAAGATTTTCTTTGTCAGGAATAGAAATTCCTCGCTATGGTGGAGCTTGCCCTAGATGGAATGTTTATTCAGCATTCACAAGACCTGGTATAATTCAAGCAGCTGTGAGTAAAATGACTAATGGCGAAAAGTATGTATGCATAGCTAGAACTGTTGAAAAAGGAGTTGGAAGATTTGGTCAATCAAAAAGTATTTTATCAATTGGTCTTGGTTGTGAAGCTAAATATGCTAAAGATTTTATATACACAGAAAATATTGATATTAGTGATAAAAAAACTGAAATACCTATTGGTGTATCATGCCGAACTTGTGATCGACTTAATTGCTCTCAAAGAGCCTTTCCACCACTACACAAAAAATTTGGTGTAGATATTAACAATAGAGGAGTCTCGGTTTATATCAGTGATTAAATATAAATTTATAATTTTTTTTATATTTATATCTATTTCTTTTGCATTTGCAGAGACATACCAATCTAAAAAACTAGATGATCTTTTTAATAAACTAAGCAAAACAAAAAATGATGAAGATGCTGACATTCTTGAAAAAAAAATATGGACTGTATGGAATAAGCATCCTGATAATAAAAATCTTACAGATAAATTAGAGTTAGGAACTGACTTAATGTACCAGGGTAGTTATGAGTATGCTTTAAAAGTCTTTACAAATATTGTTAAAACTGATCCGTCATGGTCCGAAGGGTGGAATAAAAGAGCTACTTTATTCTTTTTTATGAAAGAATATCAACAATCTCTAAGTGATATAGATAGAGTTTTGGCTATTGAACCCAGGCATTTTGGGGCATTATCTGGAAGAGCACAAATTTTTATAGAATTAAAAAAATACCAAAAAGCAATTAATGATCTAAAAAATGCAAAAAAAATTCACCCAGGAATTAAAGATGGTCACTTAATTTTACAATTAAAAAAACTAGTTAAAGGTCTTAGTGTTTAATTTAATTTTTTTTTTTTCTAGTCCTAGATATAAGTTGAGTGAGAGAGTCTACCATAATATCAGAGGCTTTAAAAATTTCATTTAATTTAAATTCATAAGATAAGTTTTTTTCAGGATTGCATTTATCCTCGATTATAATTCCTTCATTAGGTGAATTATCTTTTATATAAATTAATAATAACCAATCAGCATCTTCCGCTTCATCCCATTTTATAAAAATCTCACCAGTTTCAAATCTTCTATCAATACATCTAAAAATAGACATATATCGAGTAATATATTTTTTGTTTAATTGAAAAACTAAACTATTTGCACTTCTATAAAAACTTTCAAGTGAAAATTCAATTTTTTGTCTTGCAATTGTATAATCTTTTTCTTTTTGAAGAAGTGTTTCGCGATCTTCATCTCCTTGAATTTTAACTCCAAGCGCTTCTACTCTTTCTCTGATTTTCTGGTCTCTTATAACTCTATATTTTTCTTTTAATTTTTCAATTCTCTCCTGAAGACCAACATAATCTTCTCTTTTTTCTTTTAAGGAAATTTTTTCTAATTTTTCAAGTTCTTTTACTTCTCTAATTCTAAATTTTTCTATTTGTTTTTCTAGCTGTATTTGTCTTAAAAACTGTCTTTGTCTTCCTGCCTGTTCTTTTCTTACTATGGCCTGCTCTTGTCTTAAAAATAATTTAATATCTTTATTTCTTTTTCTTGCTAGCTTAATTTCTGTTTTTAATGCCTGCTCTTTAAGTTTTGTTTTTAATTCCTCTTCTTGTTTTTTTAATCTTTGAAGTAAAACTTTTTCTTTTTCTAAATTCTCTAATTCTTTTAGTTTTTTTAATTTTTTTTCTTCTTTTTTTGCTATTTTATACTCTTTAATTTTTTCTGTGATTCTTTCTTTAATTCTTTTTTTAGTGATATTAAATAATTTTTTAATATTTTTTTTTAAATTAATGCTAAAAATAAATTTAAAGTCAGATGTATTTTTTTTTTTAAATTTAACTAATTTTAATATTATATTTTTATTATTATTTTTATTATCTTTTTTTTTAAATATATTTTTTAGAAATTTTTTTTTACTCTTTAGAGTTTTTTTTTTATTCTTAAGTGGCTTTTTTTTATTCTTAAGTGGCTTTTTTTTATTCTTAAGTGGC
>Ga0114997_10003275_pt1 | contig 12749 bp, 11 predicted proteins | sample ArcticOcean_MG_C_2_FD_87045 | JGI IMG/M metagenome (GOLD analysis project Ga0114997, IMG submission 87045) | Marine microbial communities from western Arctic Ocean - ArcticOcean_MG_CB4_136 | ecosystem: Environmental > Aquatic > Marine > Oceanic | place: Arctic Ocean: Canada Basin | collected... | reverse complement strand
TTTACTTACTGCAATTATTTCTGGTAATTTACATTTTTTTTTATTATCTAATAATTTTAATTGTAATTCTTCTTGTATTGCAATTAAACTGTTCACACTATTATGCATAACTCTTTACCTAAATTTTTTACTTTTATAAAAACATTTAACAAATATCATATCAAAAAATTAGATAATAATATTGCAATTATATTCAGAAATTATTCTATTAGATACGATAAAAAATTGATTAAACAAATTAGAAATTTTTGTAAACAGAATGGTAAAAAATTTTTTCTTTCAAATGATATACGTTTAGCAAAAAGCCTTGATTTAGATGGTGTATATATTCCTTCATTTAACCAATCACTTAACATAAACTGGATAAGTAGTAAAAAAAAATTTATTAAAATTGGTTCAGCACATTCAATAACAGAAATTAAAATAAAAGAAAAACAAGGTGTTAAACTAATATTTGTTTCACCTGTATTTAAGAGTAAAAAAAGTAGAAAAATTTTAGATTGTGTTAAGTTTAATAATCTTGCTAATCACACTAATTTAAAGATAATTGCTCTTGGTGGAATAAACGAAAAAAATATTTCTAGATTGAGGCTGACTAAAGCTTATGGTTTTGCATCCATAACTTTTTTTGAAAAAAAATACAAATTAAAAAATTCTAAATGAAAAATGAAAGAAACACTCAGGTAAAAATAATACTACAAAGATTATTAAATTTATTTAATACAGGACATTATAATACTGTAATTGCCCAATGTAAGAAAAACATAAAAAAATTTTCTGAATATGTAATTTTGTACAATTTATTGGGATCAGCTTATATGAATATAGGTAAGTACAAATCTGCAAAAGAAACTTTTCTAAAAGCTCAAAAAATGGATCCTACAAGTGTTTCAATTATGAATAACTTAGGAAATTCTGAAAAAAACCTTTTTAATTACAGTGAAGCTGAAAAAATATTTCTTAAGATAATTGAAAAGAAACCTGACTACCTAAATGCCTATGTAAATTATGGAAACCTTAAAAGAGACTTAAATGAATTTAATGTTTCAAATGAGCTTTATACTAAGGCCTTAAAGATTAATAAAAAACATCCTGTTGTTCTATATTCTCTGGCTATGAATTATCAATCTTTAGGTAATTTTGGTCTTTCAATTGAGTATGCAAATAAAGTATTGGAAATTGACCCAAAGTTTACCAAGGCAGACCTTTTAATTAGTAAGTCTAAAAAATATAAACCTAATGACCAACATTTATCTGAAATGAAAAAAAAGTTAATAGATTTAAAATTAGATGACACACAAAGGTATTACCTACACTTTTCTATAGCAAAAGCTTATGAGGATCTTGACGATATTAATAAATGCTACAAAAATTTGAAAATAAGTAACAGTTTAAAAAAGAAATTATCTAATTTTCAAATTGAATATGAAAATAAAATGTTTAAAGATATAAAAAAAATATTTTCGAGACTTGATGTAACTAAAATTTCACAAAATAGTCAAAATAGTCAAAAAATAATTTTTATTCTAGGTATGCCTCGTTCTGGTACTACTCTAGTAGAACAAATCATAAGTTCTCATTCTCATGTTTATGGTTCTGGAGAATTACCATACATTTCAAAAATTGTCTCCGATGAATTTGTCGAAAATTCAGAGTTATCAATCGATAAATTTGTAACAAGCCTTAAAGATAATTTCCATAATAATTCAATCTTTGACAAATACTTTTCTTATATCAAAAATTATCAAATTAAGGAAAAGTTTATTACAGATAAGGCTCCTCTAAATTTTAGGTGGATTGGTTTAATTAAGATGCTTTTTCCTTCTGCAATAATTATTCATTGTTCTAGAATGCCCAAAGATAACTGTTTATCATTATATAAAAATTTATTTGAGGGCAACTTAGACTTTTGTTATGATGAGAAAGACCTTGGAGCTTACTATAATCTATATTCTGATTTAATGAAATTTTGGCAACAAATTTTTCCAGATGGTTTTTTGGAGGTTAAATATGAGTCTTTAATTATAGATAAAGAATTTCAAATTAAGAAAATGATTAAATATTGTGGTTTAGAGTGGGAGGAACAATGTTTAAAGTTTAATAAAAATAAAAATCCTATTAAAACTGTAAGTTTAGCTCAGGCCAGGAGTCCAATTTATAATGATTCAGTCGAATCTTATAAAAAATTTTCACCTTATCTTAAGGACCTATTTAAATTAATTTAGATAAAAAAAAAGCCCCAATAAATTGGGGCTTTTTTATAAAATTAAGTACTAATTAGAACGATAATGATAAAGCTATTTGAGCATTTTCATCACTAACGCCTTTTGTACCACCGTTATTTTTTGTTTCATTACTTTGGTACGTAATCTTAGCAGATCCCATAGTGTAAGCTATAGCATAACCATCGATATCTTCTCTTACGTCAGCAGAATTAGTATACTTATCGTATTCTATTTCTCTTTCACCGTAAGATATTGAAAGACTATCATTTACGTTAGCTGATATACCCCATGCTTCTGCAACTTCATCAGTAGATGTAAGTCCACCATTGTCGATTTTAGAGTATTGAGCTCCAGCAGTAATCATGCCCATTGAGTAGTTAAGGAAAACAGTTGAATGCTCATCATGATCGTCATTACCAGCACCAGTCATTTTACCGTTTGCAATTTGACCATAACCAAAACCCATTGCTACACCTTCAAGACCTAACATAGCTCCATCAGTAGTTAGTGCAATATCCAAAGATGTTCCACCACTACCACCACTAACAGCATCATCAGTACTAGAAGCTGAATTACCTTTAGCTAACTGTGATGTCATGTTGATGCCTGAGTAAGAGTTAGAATAAACAAATGCACCTGCATTACCCATTCCTACTTTACCATCTTTTGTGCCAGTAACAGCATCTAAGCCATCCCATATTTCTTCAGCAGCAGTCGGAGTTTTGTCATCGATAGTACTTAAACCACCAATACCAGTACCTTGGTCAAATGATAATTTTCCCATATCACCAAGATCTACTGTAATAGCAGCAGAAGACATACCGCCTAATTGATCTGCAGCAACAACTGTTAGAGATGTATCGTAACCGTTAACTTCACCTGAACCACTAAATGCTAAACTAGTATTCATACCCATTGGGTTACCAGTTACTTCAGTAGAATCACCATTTTGGTAAGTAATTTTAGCACTTCCAGCAACAGACATTTCTACAGCTTGTGCTGAGAATGCTGCTAATGAACCTGCTAAAGCTGTAATACCAACTTTATTAAACTTATTCATAATTTCTCCTTTGTTATTATTTATTTTCATATATGAATTATTTGTAAATTATCTTTTTTTTACAAAAAATGTTTTAAAAAAGCTTTTATTTCAATTTTTTATCCTTACTGTGACTAAAATATCACACTTTAAAACATGACTTTTGTAGTAATTTATTAAAATAGTAAGTATTAGAACCTTATTATATACAATTTAATATGCAAAAAATAAACTCCTTAAAATTACTATTTTTACTAATTCTTTTTGCTGGAATGGTTAATTCTTGCGGATTGTACAAGTATTCGGATGCAAGAAAAAACTCAACTAATGCCGACGATAGAATTAAAGAGAATATGGAAACAGGCAAAGGATTTAGGCTTGGTTCAATTGGAAATAAAGGGTCTGGAGAATTTATGTTTGCTTCTTCCAATCCATTGTGGAGAGCAAGTATAGATAAATTAAGTTTTGCACCTTTAAGTAATGTTGATTATGCTGGTGGTATCATAGTTACAGATTGGTTTAGTGATGGTAGCTCTGCTGAAGAAATAAAAATTACAATTAGATTTCTTTCTAATGAAATTAGATCAGATGCAATCGATGTTATTATTCATAAAAAAATTTGTGATCAATCTCTTAATAAATGCAAAGTAAATATTGTTGAGAATAGTCTAAATTCTGAAATTAGAATAGCTATTCTAAGAAAAGCAGCACTAATACAAAATTCTGATCAGGCTAAAAAAAGGGATGAACTTGGTGAGTACAAAATGTACCCTGATAAACAGAACAAGAAGAAAAAAAAGAAAAAGTAAATATTAAAGTACTTTATTTTATTGTTTAACATTTATAATTATTAGAATGGAATTAAATAGATACAATTTTAAAGTTGTTGAAGAAAAATGGCAAGATTATTGGTTTAAAAATAAGACATTCAAAGCTAACATAATTAAAAATAAAAAAAAATTTTATTGCTTCGAAATGTTTCCCTACCCTTCTGGCAAAATTCACATGGGTCATGTAAGAAACTATACTATAGGAGATGTTCTTGCGAGATTTAAGTCCCTACAGGGGTATAACGTTTTACATCCTATGGGTTGGGATTCCTTCGGAATGCCAGCGGAAAATGCTGCTCGTCAAAATAATTTAGACCCAAAAGAATGGACTGAAAAAAACATTTTGATAATGAAAAAGCAACTTAAAAAATTGGGTCTTTCTATTGATTGGGACAGAGAAATATCTACTTGTTCTTCAGATTACTACGAACATCAACAAAAATTCTTTTTAGAGCTTTACGATAAAGGGTTAGTTTATAGAAAAGAAAATTATGTTAATTGGGATCCTGTTGATGAAACTGTCTTGGCTAATGAGCAAGTTATAGACGGAAAGGGTTGGAGGTCTGGTGCCACTGTTGAAAGAAAAAAACTTAGCCAGTGGTTCTTTAGCATATCCAGATTTTCTGATGAGTTACTTAGTGGTCTTAATGAGCTTGATGAGTGGCCAAATAAAGTAAAGACTATGCAGAAAAATTGGATTGGTAAATCTTTTGGGTGTGAAGTTAATTTTAAAATCGAGGGTAACCCAGAAGTTAAAAATATCATATGCTTTACCACTAGACCAGATACTTTATTCGGTTTCTCATTTTTGGCTGTATCAATAGATCATCCAATTTCAAAATTATATGAAGACAATGAAGAATTTGTTAAATTTAAAAATAAATGTTCAAAAACAGGTACAACTGAAGAGTCAATAGCTCAAGCTGAAAAAATTGGATTTAAAACTAATTTAATTGCAATTAATCCTCTTGATGCAAATCAAAAAGTACCCGTTTATTTTGCAAACTTCGTTTTAATGGACTATGGTTTTGGTGCTGTATTTGGATGTCCTGCACATGACCAAAGAGATTTGGATTTTGCTTTAAAATATAATTTAAATATTATTACTGTGGTTAAACCAGATAAAAAAGAGAATAATTTTAAAATTTTAAAAGAAGCGTTCACGGGTCCTGGAATTATTTTTAATTCAAAATTTTTGAATGGTTTAAAGGCTCCAGAACAATCGGTCCTTGAAACCATTAAAATATTAGAAGAAAGAAAAATAGGTAAAAAAAAAATTAATTTTAGATTAAAAGATTGGGGGGTTTCCAGACAAAGATACTGGGGTTGCCCTATTCCAATTGCATATAAAGAAAACAATGAAATTATTAAAGTACCTCTAGAAAAACTTCCTATAAGACTGCCAGAAAAGGTAGATCTTAACACAAATGGTAACCCCTTAGATCGTCAAGAAAAATGGAAAAAAATTATAATTAATGGTGATGAATGCACGTTGGAGACAGACACTCTTGATACTTTCGTTGATTCTTCTTGGTATTTTTTAAGGTTTTGTTCACCCAAAAATAAAAAAGCTGGGTTTGATATAGATGAGGCAAATTATTGGATGCCTGTAGATCAATATATAGGTGGCGTTGAACATGCAATACTTCATCTTTTATACTCGAGGTTTTTTACAAGAGCCTTGGATTTTAAAATTGATAAAATTAAATATAAAGAACCCTTCAAGGGTTTATTTACTCAAGGAATGGTTTGTCATGAAACATATAAAGACAAAAATAAGAAATGGTTAAGTCCTGATGAGGTCTTTTCAGACAACGGACACGATTATTATAGTAAAGAAAATAAATCAGAAAAAATTATTGTAGGCCCATCAGAGTCAATGTCTAAGTCAAAAAAGAATACAATTGACCCTGAGCAAATGATAAAGAATTATGGTGCAGATGCAGTTAGATTGTTTATTTTATCTGACAGTCCTCCAGAAAAAGATGTGCTATGGTCTGATCAGGGGATGATTGCATCGTATAAATTTATCCAGAAATTTTGGATATTACATAAAAAAATTATGTTTAAGATTCAAGATAAAAATAATAATTGTGAGAAAAATTTTAATGAAAAAATCGAGGAGTTTACAAATCAAATAATAAATAAAATTAACTTAAGCTTAAATAAATTTAGTTATAATGTTATTATTGCAAATTTGCATGAAATTTATACATTCTTTAATAGAATGTTGGAAGACAAGACCATTCATGAAAATTTACTAAATAATTACATAAAAATTCTAACAATAATGATACCTATCACACCACATTTAGCTAGTGAATGCCTGAGTGAAATTCAAACTGATAAAAATTATTCTTGGCCAGAAGTAAACAATAATTATATTACAAATAAAAAACAAAATATAGTTGTCCAAATAAATGGAAAAAAAAGGTGTTTAATCTTAACAGAAAATAGTATCGAGGAAGCAGATTTGATTAAAAAAATAAAGAAAACAAAAGAATTACAAAAATTTCTAGAGGGAAAAAATATCATTAAAACTATCTTTATTAAAAATAAGTTAATAAACTTAATTATAAAATAATGCTAAAAAAAACAACAATACTTTTAATTTTATGCTTTCTATTTAGTTGTGGATATCAACCATTATATTTGAAAAATAATGATTTAAGAGATCGTATATCAAGCGTTAAATTAGAGGGAGATAAGAAAATAAATAGAACAATTATTTCTTTTTTAAATTTGAAAGAAAATAAAGATATAAAAATAGGAAATGAATTAACGTTATCTAGTAAAAAAAAAATAGAGGTTGTTTCAAAAGATAAGGCTGGTGATCCTTCAACTTTTAGATCTACTTTGATGGTCAATGTATCACTTAATGATAATAAAGATAAAACCATTAAGCAAAAAAAATTTAGCGCAAGCTTTTCTTACAATACTGTTCAGAATAAATTTGAACTATCACAATATCAAAAAAATGTTGAATTAAATTTAATCGATGAAATATCTGAAAAAATTTTTATTTATCTTAAGTCATAAGCAATGATTGTTAAAACTTTTGAATTATCAAAAATTGATTTAAAAAAAACAACTTGTTATTTATTATATGGATTAAATGAGGGCCATAAAAAAGAAATTATAGAAAAAAAATTTAAAACTGCTTATTCTGAAAATAATTATTCATATGAAGAAAGTAATATTCTTCATAGTAAAGATTCATTTCTTAATGATATTTTATCAAAATCTTTCTTTGAAAATGAAAAGTTAATTATTATTACTAGAGCAACTGATAAAATCTACGGTTTAATTGAAGAAATTCTAGAAAAAAAAATTAAAGACTTAGTCTTGGTTTTAAATTCTAGTGTTCTAGAAAAAAAATCTAAATTAAGAAGCCTATTTGAAAAAAGTAAAGAGGCAGTATGTGTGCCTTTTTATGAAGACAACAATCAAACATTATCTGCAATAATAAATACCTTTTTTAGAGAAAATAAGATTTCTTTATCACAAGAATCGATAAATTTAATTGTTCAAAGATGTAGGGGTGATAGACAAAATCTATCTATGGAGTTGCAAAAAATAAAGAGTTTTTCTAAAAATAAGAAAAATATTGATATAAAAGATCTCTTAAAACTTACCAATCTTGCAGAAAATTACTCTGTTTCGGAATTAGTAAACAACTGTCTTGCTAAAAATAAAAAAAAAACAATTAATATTCTAAATGAAAATAATTACTCAATAGACGACTGTGTCTTGATTATTAGAACTTTTTTAATAAAGTCAAAGAAACTTTTAAAACTGAGCAAAGAAATACAAGGCAAGAAAAATGTTGATCAAGTTATATCGTCATCCAAACCTCCAATATTTTGGAAAGATAAAGAAATTATAAAAATACAAATTAAGAACTGGTCTTATAAAAATATTGAAAACTTAATTGCTAAAATCAATGATACAGAACTTTTAATCAAAAAAAATTCTTCTAATTCAATTAATATTCTGTCTAACTTTATTATTGACCAAACAAAAATAATTAATAATTAGACTTAATAATTTCAATAATTCTGTTTAACTGATCTAATTCTTTATATTCAACTATCAATAGCCCTGAGTTATTTTTTTTGTTTTTAATCGAGACACCTAATCCAATCTTTTCTGTTATTGAATTTTCAAGTGCTATTAAATTACTATCTTTTGAAAATTTAAGTGATGATTTCTTTTTCTTAAAAATTTTTACAAAATTTTCTGATTGCCTTACTGAAAGTTTTTTTTCAATGATTTTTTTTGCAACAAATCCAGCATTTTCCAACCCAACTAAAATTTTAGCATGTCCAGGTGACAAATTTTTATTTTCAATTAACTTTAGAACTTCTTCTGGAAGAGATAATAATCTCAAGGAGTTGGATATATAACTTCTGCTTTTCCCAATAAATTGAGCTACTTTTTCTTGGTCATAGGCAAAATCATCTATTAAACGTTGATAGCCCTGAGCCTCTTCGATTGCATTTAGGTCCTTTCTTTGAACATTTTCAACTATTGCAAACTCTAAAGATTTCAAATCATCAGCCAGCATTATAACCACAGGGACTTCATGCAAACCAGCTTTTTGAGCTGCAATCCATCTTCTCTCTCCAGCGATTACTTCATACTTTAATTTATTATCCTCAGATTTTCTCACGATAATTGGTTGAATAATTCCACGTTCTTTTATTGAGTTTGTTAGGTCTAATAAATTTTTTTCATCAAAATTTTTTCTAGGTTGGAATTTGTTGCTAACCAAATCACTTATTGATAATTTGTTAATATTTACCTCTGATTTAGTTTCACCAATTAATGACGACAGACCTCTGCCCAGTCCCTTTTTAATTTTATTAGTGTCCATTACGCAGCACTCCCTATTATTTTCTCCTGATTAATAAATTCATCTGTAAAGCTAAAATATGATTTGCTTCCTAAACAAGACTTGTCATAAATTAAAACTGGCATTCCATGTGATGGTGCCTCTGAAAGTCTTACATTCCTGGGTATTACTGTTGCATAAACTTTATCATTAAAATAATCTCTTGCTTCCTTTTCTACTTGAGCTGAAAGTTTATTTCTTTTGTCATACATAGTTAAAAGAATTCCTCGTATTTTTAATTCTGGATTTAAATTTACTTTTATTCTTTCAATTGTTTTCATTAATTGTGTTAGTCCTTCTAGTGCAAAAAATTCTGTCTGTAATGGTACTACTAACGAGTTTGAGGTGACTAAAGCCATGACTGTAAGCAAACTAAGAGAGGGTGGACAATCTATAAGAATATAATCATAAGATGCGCTAGAATTGTTTAAATAAGCCATTAATTCACGTTTTAAAATAAAGGCTCTTTTGCTATCTGCAGCTGTCTCAACTTCAAGTCCTGACAAATCAACATTTGAAGTCACAATATCCAAGTTTTTAAATTTTGTTTTTTTGATTACGTCTGTAATTAATTTAGTTCCATTTAGCACTCCATAAATTGTATCACTAGAGTTTTCTAAATTAGAAAGACCAAGTCCTGTTGTTGCATTTCCTTGAGGATCTAGGTCGATTACCAATATATTTTTTTTTTGTTGGGCTAAACCTGCAGCTAAGTTTATTACAGTAGTTGTTTTTCCAACCCCACCCTTTTGATTAATAACTGAAATAATTTGCATCTTAATTTTTAATTTTTTTTTTAATATTTTTTATGTTTAGTAAAAACGATTCTTCACTCGTCGTACTTTTCTTTTTTTCAAAATTAAAATCCCATTCGTTTAAGGTTTCTTGCAAAATTTTTTGTCCTGTTTTGCCCATGAACATTACTAAATTACTATAATTTTTAAAATTTCTAGAAACTAATTCTAAAACTACTGGCAATGGTTTGAAGGCTCTTGCAATAATAGTTCCGGAGCTTAAGTCTTTTGCATTAAAAACATCCTTTTGTATAACCTCTATATCCAAATTAAGTTCTTTTGATACCTCCCTCAAAAAAACACTCTTATGATGGCTTTTTTCATATAGGTTAATTTTCATGTTTTTTTTCACATTTTTAAACATTATTGCTAATACAGCTCCAGGAAACCCACCCCCACTACCTAAATCATAAGTTGTATTATGATTAAAATCAATAAAATCAGCAGCTTGCATTGAATCTATAATATGCCTTTGTCTTATAATTTCTTTTTTAGCAGTTTCTTTACTAATTATGTTAATATCTTTATTTCTTTCTAGTATCATAGATATAAATTTCTCAAAGTCCAAACATGTTTCACGTGAAACATACGAATGGTTTGTAGGAGGGTATTTTTTTAATATGTCATCCATTAAGCTATCTGCTTAATAGACTTTCTTTTAACGTGTGACAACAAAATATATACAGCCGCTGGAGTAATTCCATCTATTCTCAAGGCTTGACCCATAGTTTTGGGTTGTATTTGTTTAAATTTAGCCTTTACCTCATTTGAAAGCCCTGATAGGACGTCATAATTAACTTTTTCTGGTATAATTAAATTTTCGTCTCTTTTAAAGGCTAGTATATCTGCTTTTTGTTTTTTAAGATAGCCCCTATAATGAGCATTTATTTCAATTTGTTCATCTATTTTTTTGTCAAAAAAAGGTATATCAGGCCAAATTTCTCTTATTTTTTTCATATTAACTCCCTTTTGGGCTAATATTTCATTAGATTTTCTTAAAATACCATCTTTAGCAATTTTTATGTGAAAAACTTCTATTTTAGTAGGAGAGATTGATAATTCTGACATTTTTTTTGATATTGTGTGAATTTTAAATTCTTTTTCTTTAAATAGGTTTTCTCTCTCTTTAGATATTAACCCAATATTGATTCCCTTGTTGGTTAGTCTTTGGTCCGCATTGTCTGCTCTTAAGCTTAGTCTGTATTCTGCTCTTGAAGTAAACATTCTGTATGGTTCAGCAACCCCCTTGGTTACTAAGTCATCAATCATGACTCCGATATAGGCATCAGATCTATCTAAAATAAAAGGCTCTTTTTTTTTAAAAGATAAAGCAGCATTAATTCCAGCTATTAGTCCTTGAGCTGCAGCTTCCTCATATCCAGTTGTTCCATTTATCTGTCCAGCAAGGTATAAATTTTTAATTTTTTTAGTTTCAAGTGTTAAAAAAAGTTCTCTAGGGTCTATATAATCATATTCAATTGCATATCCTGGCCTAATTATCTTAACATTTTCTAAACCGCTGATATTATTACATATTTCTTGCTGTACATGCTCAGGTAGAGACGTAGATATTCCATTAGGGTATATTGTGTGATCATTTAACCCCTCGGGCTCTAAGTATATCTGATGTCGGTCCTTGTCTGCAAATTTTACTATCTTATCTTCGATTGAGGGACAATATCTTGGTCCAACTCCCTGAATACTTCCTGAATACATGGCGCTTCTTTTTAAATTTTTTTGAATTATTTGATGAACCTTTTTGTTAGTATAGGTCATCCTGCATGAAACTTGTTTGTTTAAATTTTTTTTAGTAAGGAAAGAAAAAAAGTAAGGGTCTTCGTCTGCAAACTGTTCTTCTAAACCATCATACTTAATTGTTCTTGAGTCTAGCCTTGGCGGTGTTCCAGTCTTAAGTCTTCCTATTTTGAAATCATATTTTGCGAGCTGTTCAGTTAAACCTGTTGAGGGCTTCTCATCAAATCTTCCTGCGGGTGTTCTCTCGACGCCAATATGAATTAAACCATTCAAAAATGTGCCCGTTGTTAAGATCAGCTTACCACATAAGATTGTTCTACCAGACTTTGTTTCAAAACCACTTATATTGTTTTTATTAAAAATAAATTTTATAACTGAGTCTGAAAAAACACTTAAATTACAGTAGTTTAGCAATTTTTTTTGCATATGTTTTCTATATAATGATCTATCTGATTGTGTTCTTGGCCCTTGAACTGCAGGGCCTCTACTTCTATTCAACAGTCTAAATTGTATGCCCGATTTATCTGCAATCTCTCCCATCACACCATCCAAGGCATCTATCTCTCTGACAAGGTGTCCTTTACCAAGACCACCTATCGCTGGGTTGCAAGACATCTCTCCTATGGTCTCAATTTTGTGAGTGAATAATGCAGTATTAACTCCAAGACGTGCAGAAGCTGCAGCAGCTTCGCACCCAGCATGACCACCTCCAATTATAACCACATCAAATGACAGATCTTTTTTCATAACTTAAATTTATAACCGATCAGATATTTTACAAGACGAGAGTAAAAAATAATAAATTCACTTAAAAAATTGTTTTAGACTGAAATAAGCCCAAAAAATAGCTGTAAGTTTGTCAAATAAGCTATGTTTATCAACGATAAGTGTCAAAAATGGGCTGAAAAATCCCTTAAAAAGAGCATTTAATAAGAAAAAAAATTCGTTGATGCTGTTGGTTTATTTAAGCAAAAATGGCTTTAAAAATATTTTTAATTATTTTCCAATACAAAAGTCATTAAAAATACTTCCTAAAACTTCCTCTACATCAACTTTTCCTACTATCATACCAAGATGTCTAGTGGCTAACCGAAGATCTTCAGCTGCTTTGTCAAAATCTCTAACATCATTTTTTTCTTCAAAATTTTTTAGATGCCCTAAACATTTTTTAAGATGTTGTCTATGTCTTTCACGTGTAATCAAAATATCTTC
>Ga0114997_10003274_pt1 | contig 12752 bp, 11 predicted proteins | sample ArcticOcean_MG_C_2_FD_87045 | JGI IMG/M metagenome (GOLD analysis project Ga0114997, IMG submission 87045) | Marine microbial communities from western Arctic Ocean - ArcticOcean_MG_CB4_136 | ecosystem: Environmental > Aquatic > Marine > Oceanic | place: Arctic Ocean: Canada Basin | collected... | reverse complement strand
TTCCTTTGAGCCAAAGAAAAAAAATATCTTTATTTTGTAATGTAGATATTAAAAATGTGATTGAAACTGTTGATGTAAGAACTATTTATGAAGCTCCTATAAGCTTTAATAAAGAAAAATTAGATGAACGAGTTCTTGATTATTTTAAGATAAAAACAAGGAAAAAAGTTAATTTAAATCCTTGGAAAAAAATTACCAAAACTATTATGCAAACCAAAAAATCAGTAAAAATTGCAATTATAGGAAAATATGTTGATTTAAAAGATGCATATAAATCTTTGGATGAAGCATTAACCCATGGAGGCATCCATAATAATTTAAAAGTTAATTTAGTCAGAATAGACTCTGAAAAATTAAAAATTTCTGAAATTAAAAATCAATTAAAAGGAGTTTCAGGAATTTTAATACCAGGAGGTTTTGGTAAAAGAGGTACAGAGGGTAAAATAGAAGCAATAAAATATGCAAGACTTAATAAAATACCCTTTTTTGGAATTTGTTTCGGAATGCAAATGGCAATTATTGAATTTGCAAGAAATAAGCTTAATATAAAAAAAGCCACTTCGAGTGAATTTGGCAAGAGTGGTTTGCCTATTATTGGACTGATTAATGAATGGAATAGAGACGGAAAAATAATTAAAGGAACGGATAGAGATTTGGGTGGCACTATGAGGCTTGGTCTCTATGAGGCAAAACTAAAAAATAATTCATTAATTCAAAAAATTTATAAATTAAACTCTGTAAAAGAACGACATCGACACAGATATGAAGTTAATATCGCTTATAAAGATCAATTTGAAAGAAATGGTATGATTTTTTCTGGATTATCCCCAGATAAGAAATTACCAGAGATAATTGAGCTAAAAAATCATCCATGGTTTATTGGTGTTCAGTTTCATCCTGAATTTAAATCTAGACCTTTAGCACCACATCCATTATTCTCATCTTTTATCAGTGCATCTAAAAATCATAAATGAAAAATATTAAAGTAAATTGTGGAAATATAGAGATTTCAAATAAAGGGAAAATTTGCATTATAGCAGGTCCATGCCAATTAGAAACCGAACAACATGCCATAGATATGGCTGGCAAAATAAAAGAAATTACTTCAAAATTTAATATGGGTTTTATCTATAAAACTTCTTTTGATAAAGCTAACAGAACAAGCTTAAAGGGAAAAAGAGGAGCTGGTCTAGAACAATCCTTACCTATTTTTGATAAAATCAAAAAAGAATTAAATATACCAATTTTAACTGATATCCATAATGCTGAACAATGCTCTTTATTGGCAAATCATGTAGACGTTTTACAAATTCCAGCTTTTTTGTGTAGACAAACTGATTTATTAATTGCTGCAGCTAAAACAAATAAAATCATTAATGTTAAAAAAGGACAGTTCCTAGCGCCATGGGATATGGTTAATGTTACAAAAAAAATTGCAGATTCAGGCAATGATAATATTTTAGTAACGGAGAGAGGTGCAAGTTTTGGTTATAATACTTTAGTTTCTGACATGAGATCTTTGCCTATAATGGCAAAAAATGGTTATCCAGTTATATTTGATGCCACACATTCTGTACAACAGCCAGGTGGCTTAGGAGAAACAAGTGGTGGTCAAAGAGAATTTGTAGAATATTTAGCAAGAGCAGCTGTCGCAGTTGGCGTTGCTGGAGTATTTATTGAAACACATCAAGACCCAGACAATGCACCCTCAGATGGCCCAAATATGGTTCCATTAAATAAGTTAGAAAATTTATTATCACAGCTTTTTGAAATAGATAATTTAATTAAAAAATAGATGAGTAAAATCTTAAAGATAAGAGCTCGTCAGGTTTTTGACAGCAGGGGTAATCCAACGGTAGAAGCAGAAGTTTATTCAAAAAACAATAGTGCTTCGGCAATATGTCCTTCTGGAGCATCTACTGGTGCACATGAAGCTTACGAAAAAAGAGATATTAATAATAAAAAATACCTAGGAAAAAGTGTTTTAAATTCTTTAAGGATAATAAATACAAATATCTCCAAAAAATTGAAAGGACAAAATGTTCACAATCAAGAACGTATAGATTCAATTTTAATAAACCTTGATGGTACAAAACAAAAAAAAAAATTAGGTGCAAATACAATTTTAGCTGTATCAGTAGCTGTAAAAAAACTTTCTGCAAAATTAAAAAAATTACCTTTATATAAAAATTTTTTAGTTAAGAATAAATTTCAATTACCCTATCCTATGATGAACGTTATAAATGGAGGAGCTCATGCAAATAATGGTTTAAGAATTCAAGAATTTATGATTAGACCAGATAAAGCTAAAAATTTTTCTGAAGCAATTAGAATCTGTTTTATAATTATAAAAAATTTAAAAAAGTTAATAAAACAAAAAGGTTTGTCCACATCTGTTGGTGATGAAGGTGGTTTTGCACCGATGATCAGTAGTAATGAACAAGCCTTAGACTTAATAGTAACTGCTATCAAAAAATCAGGTTTTAAAAATGGTAAAGATGTTTCAATTTGTCTTGATGTTGCTGCGAATGAACTATTTAAGAAAAATAAATATTCAATTCATTCAAAAAATTTTATCTCAGTAGAAAAATCAATCAAAGAATACATAAAAATGATTAACAAGTACAAAATAAGATCAATAGAAGATCCATTCGCAGAAAACGATTGGAGTGCATGGAGTAAAATTATGAAGTCTGTAAAAAATATTCAAATAGTTGGAGATGACCTTTATGTTACGAACTTAGAAAGACTTAAAAAAGGTTTTTTAAATAAATCTTCTAATTCAATTTTAATTAAACTAAATCAAATAGGAACAGTTTCAGAAACTCTTGAAGTTATTAAATTTGCCCAAATTATAGGATTTAATACAATTATTTCTCATAGATCTGGAGACAGCGAAGACACATTCATTTCTGATCTAGCGGTAGGAACTAATTCTAGTCAAATTAAAGCCGGTTCTCTTGCTAGATCAGAAAGAGTAGCTAAATACAATCAGTTAATACGTATAGAGGAAGAACTTGGAATCAACGCTAAAATGAATAAAAACTAAGTATGTTCGGTAGAATTAAAAAAAAATTTTTTTTATTAATATCAACATCCTTAATAATTTATTTTTGTTTTAATCTTTTTAGTGGTGATAGAGGACTTTTTTCTTTTTATAAAAAGAAAAACATTTTTGATAATCTTCATATTCAAGAAATAAAATTAATCGATAAACTACAAGATTTGAAATTTAAAAACTCACTACTAACTAATAACTTAGATCTTGATTATATAGAAATTTTAATTAGACAAAAATTTTTATTTGGTAAAGAGAATGAAAAATTTTATATAATTCAAAACAATGAAAACTAAAACTAAACATAGACATCCTGAAAAAGTTAACAAACCTGTAAATCCTATTAAAAAAAAACCTGAATGGATAAGATCTAAGTTAACAAATAGTAAAGAATTTTTTTTAACAAAAACTATTGTAAACCAAAATAATCTAGTCACAGTTTGCCAAGAAGCCAATTGTCCAAATATAACCGAGTGCTGGAGTAAAAAACATGCAACGTTCATGATTATGGGTGACACTTGTACAAGAGCATGTGCTTTTTGTGATGTTAAAACTGGCAAACCTTCAAACTTAGATCCTTTTGAACCATATAAAATATCTAACGCAGTAAAAAAGTTAAATCTTAAACATGTTGTGATTACTTCAGTAGATAGAGATGATTTAGATGATGGTGGATCAAATCATTTTTTTGATGTTATTACAGCTATTAGAAAAAAAAATCTTAATACATCAATTGAAGTACTGACACCTGATTTTTTGAGAAAAGGGGATGCTTATAAAAAAATTTTAGAAGCAGATCTTGATGTGTTTAATCATAATATTGAAACTGTCCCTAGACTTTATTTGAAAGTAAGACCGGGAGCTAGATATTTTGGATCTTTGCAACTTTTAAATAATGTTAAAAAAATTAATAAAAAAGTCTTTACTAAATCTGGTCTTATGGTTGGTTTAGGTGAAACTAATGATGAATTGTTTCAAGTTATGGATGATTTAAGATCAGCAGATGTAGATTTTTTAACAATTGGGCAATATTTACAACCATCTGTAAAGCATCATCCCTTAGAAAGATATTATCATCCTGATGAGTTTAAACATCTAGAGAAAGTTGCAAAATCCAAAGGTTTTTTGTTAGTTTCATCTTCACCATTAACAAGATCTTCTTATCATGCAGATGAAGATTTTGCTCAATTACAAAAAAATAGACGCAATAATTAAATGCCAAAAGCTACTGTTAAGAGATTAATTAAGTGCAAAAAAGATCAACTAATAGACTTAGTTCTTGATATTGAAAAATATCCAAAATTTGTTCCGTTTTGTATTGATGCACATATCTTTGAAAAAAAAGAACGTGGTAATTTAACATTGATAATAGCAGATCTTACCATTGGTAAGGGACCGATTAAAGATACCTATAAAAGTGACGTTCAATATAATAAAGATGATAATTCTATCAAAGTTATAAATATTGGAGGTCCTTTAAAACATTTAAAAAATAATTGGGATTTTACTGATCATGAAGAAGGTACAGAAATTTCATTCGATATTGACTTTGAAATTGAAAATAAATTTTTAAATATAATAATGACTAGATCATTTCAATTTGGTTTAGATAAAATTGCTGATGCTTTTCAAGAAAGAGCCAACAAACTATTCAATAATAGCTAAAATTAAAGATAAAGTTTTTTTTACAGTTGCTTTTTGAATATTAATTCTTCCTTTATTTTTAAACAAAAACCTATGTATTTTAATATCTTTTCCTTTTTTTACTCCAATAAAAACTAAACCTACAGGTTTATCTTTACTCCCTCCATTTGGCCCTGCAATTCCAGTTATAGATATACAAATATCTGATTTGCTAATTTTATTTAAATTTTCAACCATACTCAAACAACATTTTTTACTTACAGCACCATCTTTTTTTATGATCAGATTTGGAATATTTAAAATATTCTTTTTAGCGGTGTTAGAATATGTAACTAAACCCATGGTAAACACTTTAGATGAACCACTTATAGATGTGACCGCACTAGATAGCAATCCACCAGTACAAGATTCAGCAAATGAAATCTTTAATTTTTTTTTAATTAATTTATTTACAACCTTATAAGTTAATTTTTTCATTATAAGATAAAATTTTTGACTATCATGAAGCAAACCATTGATAAAACCACATAGAGTCCAGCAAAAATATCATCCATAATAACACCAAAACTATTCTTAAAATTTTTATCAAAAAAACATACTGGAAAAGGTTTCATTATATCAAAATATCTAAAAAGAATAAAAAATATTGAATAGTAAATTAAAGCTTCATTATTTTCTTTTGTAGTACCATGAGATATTTCATAGAGATATATTGGTATTGATTGTCCTAAAAATTCATCAATTATTATCTCTCCAGGATCCTTATTAACATTATTTTTAATATGTGTTGAAACAGCATAAAAGGAATAAGCAAAAATAATTATTAAACCTATTAGTATGATATTTGAAGAAATATTTAATATATGAAAACAATAGAATAAAATTATAGTTGTAGCTAAGGATCCAAATGTACCTGGGATAAATTTAATTTTACCTAAACCAAACATGGTTACAAATAAGGAGTTAAATGAATTAATCATATTTTATTACTGAAACTATTGCTTCACAAGCTATAGCTTTTTCTTTTCCTATAATACCTAATTTTTCAGTTGTTTTACCCTTAATATTAACTTGTGAAGTTGAAACGTTACAAAGTTTACCTATACAAGCTGTAATTTTTTTTTTATATTTTTTGATTTTAGGTTTTTGTGTGATTATATTTATATCAATATTGTTAATTAAAAAACCATTATTCTTAGTTAGATTAATTATTTTTTTTAATAAAATTGTCGATCTTATATTTTTAAATTTTTTATCATTATCAGAAAACTTTTCACCAATATCTCCCATATTGCATGCACCAAGTATTGCATCTGTAACCGCATGTAAAACTGGATCTCCATCTGAATGACCTAGAGTTCCTAGATTTGAAGGAATTTTAATTCCACCTAGGTATAACTTTTTATTTGGAACCAATCTATGAACATCGAAACCTAAGCCATACCTAAACGAATTGTTATTCTTAATATCACTTTTATAGGTTATTTTTTTATTTAATAATTCACCTTTGATTATTTTAATTTTTTCACCAGCAGAAATATATAAACTAGCATCATCAGTTATTTTAGAATTTTTTATATTGTGTTTTTTTATTAAAGATTTAAAATTAAAAGCTTGTGGAGTTTGAGTTAAAAAAATATTATTTCTATCTAAATTAAAAATTTTTGAATTTTTTTTAATCTTAACAGAATCATTAGTTTTAATTGCTGGCACAACACATTTATTATTTTTCAATCCTTTCAACAAATTTTTGATTAAATTTAATGAAAAATTTGGTCTAGCTGCATCATGAATAAGTACGTTTGATATTTTCATTTTGCTTAAACTTTTAATAGCATTATATGCTGAGATACCCCTTGTTTTTCCTCCTATAATAATTTTGATATTTTTTGTATTAATTTTTTTTATAAACTTTTTGTGATTCTTGTTTATTACAATTATTACTTTGCTAAATAGCTTTGACTGTATGGCTTTATCTATTGAATGTTGTATTAATGGTTTTCCTTCAAAAAAATGGTATGATTTAGGTATATTTGAATTAAATCTTTTACTTTTTCCACCCGCAAGTATTATAAAACAATTATTCATGAACATATATTATACAAGTAATTTATTTATTTAGTAATGATTGAATTTATAAAAAAAAATATTTTTGTAACATTTATCTTTATTTTAACTTTAAGCATTGGTTTTTTAACATTTTCTACATTTATTGATAAAAGTTTTATTAAACTTAGTCCCGATAACTTGCAATCACTTTTATTATTTAATGTAATATTGCTTATATTATTTTTTATATTAATTTTTTTTGAAGTTAAAAACTCGCTTAGAAACGACGTCGTATCAAGCAAAACAAAAGTAAATAAAAAATATATAATTTATTTTTCACTATTTACTTTAATACCAGCAATTTTAGTTTCTATTTTTTCATTATTTTTATTTTCTTTTGCTCTTGAAAAATATTTAGATAAAAAAGTTACAACAGCTGTTAATAATTCTTATGAAATGGCACAAAACTATGTTGAAGAAGTAAGAAATAAAGTTGAGTCCGATATAGTTTTAATAGCTTTAGATTTAAATAACAAAACAGATCTTTTTTATAATAACCCCGCACAATTTAAAAATTTATTATTAACACAGAAATTAATTAGAAATGTTGATGAAGTACACCTAATTGATAGTTTGGGTAACTTGATTATTTCATCAATTAAAGATTCTAAATCTTTTGAAGGACCTAATGAAAAAGCTCTTGAAATGGCTTCCACAGATATTAGACCATTAAAAATAATTAATGCATATGAAAATAAGTCAGCAGCAATACTTAGACTTAATGCATATATAGACACCTATTTATATATTGTTAAATATTTAGATACAGAAATTTCAAATTATTTAAAAGAATCTGAAGAAGCTATAAATTTTTATTACACAGTAGAAAGCAAAAGTACTGGAATCAAAATTTCTTTTATTCTTATTTATATTCTAGTTGTTACCTTGATGTTATTTTTGTCTATTACTATCGCAATAAAATTTTCTTCAAGATTTTTTAGAACTATAAATAATCTAATATCTGCTTCTATAAATATTGGAAAAGGCAATTTAGATACACAAGTTCCAGATATTGAAATAGATGAGGAACTGGGGGCTCTAAACAAAAATTTTAATATGATGATTAATAAACTTAAAAATCAACAACAAAAATTATTGATTAATGAGCGACATGAAGCCTGGGAACATGTTGCAAGAAAATTAGCACACGAAATTAAAAACCCTTTAACACCAATCCAACTAACTATTGATAGACTTAAAATAAAATATTCAAATTTAATTGATTCATCTGATAATAATAATTTTGATAATTATTTAATGACAATAATTAAGCAAATTAAACAAATTGAAAATCTAGTTAATGAATTTTCTGATTTTGCAAGGATGCCTAAGCCAATTTTAATTAAAAATAATTTAGTTACAATTTTAAATGATAATATAAGATTATTAAAAGAATTGGATGACTCAATAATAATCAAATTTAAAAGTCATAAAGATAGAATTTTGTTTATTTGTGATAATGAACAAATTAGTAGAGTTTTTTTTAATTTAATAAAAAACGCCATTGAAAGTATTCAAGAAAAATACTCAGAAAACCCCAATTTTATTAAAAAAATTGATATAGATATAAGTGATAAAAATGATTATATAGAATTTATTATAGTTGATAATGGCAAAGGTTTCGGAAATTTTGCTGGTAAAATTAATGATATTTTAAATCCATATTTTACGACTAAAAAAAAGGGTAGTGGTTTAGGATTATCAATTGTAAATAAGATTATTAACGATCACAATGGAGAAATTATTTTTGAGCCTCAATTAGATGGTGCAAAAATTATTATAAAGTTTTCTAAAAATGCCAACTGAAATTTTAATTATTGATGATAATACTGATATACGAAATATTATTTGTGATTTAATTCAAGACGCTGGTTATTCAACTAGAGTTGCTGCTAATTACAATCAAGCATTATCTGAAATTGATAAAAAATTACCAGACGTTGCTATTATTGATGTAAAGTTGGACAAAGGTGATAATGATGGCATTGAACTACTCTCTCATCTTAAAAGTAAAAATTCCAATATACCAGTAATTATTATTTCTGGTCATGCAAATATAGAAATGGCTGTAAAATCTTTACAAAAAGGAGCCTTTGAATTTATACAAAAACCTTTTGATCAAGAAAGATTACTTAATTTTGTTAATCGAGCTGCAGAAAATTATAAATTAAAAAATCAAAATAAAGAACTTGAGACAAAACTTTTTCATTCATTTGATTTAATCGGAGAAAGTCCAAATATACAAAAAATTAAAGATCAAATTGTTAAATTAGGAAATACTGAGAGTAGAATATTTATCAATGGCCCAACAGGATCAGGTAAAGAACTGATAGCACGAAAAATTCATAAACTTTCTAAGAGAGAGGGCGGCCCATTTGTTGTTTTAAATGCTGCTTTACTAGAAGTTAAAAAATATGAAAGAGAATTATTTGGTGAAGAAAAAACTGATGGTTCTATATCTTATGGTTCTTTAGAAAAAGCATCCAAAGGTACTTTATTAATTGATGAAATTTCTGAAATACCTCTTGAAACACAATCAAAAATATTAAGAGTATTAATAGATCAAAAATTTAAACGAATTAATGGTAACCACGATATAAAAGTTGATGTGAGAATTATTTGTTCTTCAAATAAGGATATTAAAAAAGAAATTTTACTTGGTAATTTTAGAGAAGATTTGTTTCATAGATTAAATGTATTTCAAGTCAATATAGAATCTTTAAACCAAAGAATAAAAGATATACCACTTTTAATTCAATATTTTTCAAAAAAAATTGCAATAATTTATAATTTAAAAAACTTTGAAATTGATTATAATAACCATTATTTAATTAATTATAATTGGCCCGGTAATGTTAGAGAACTAAGAAATTTGATTGAAAGAATTGCAATTTTATCACCTAATGATAGTGAAAAAGCATCAGATATAATTAAAGAATCTTTAAAAACTTCTACAGAAGACAATATTGGTATTGAAAAGTCTTTATCTATACCATTAAAAGAAGCACGTGAAAATTTTGAAAAAGACTATCTGACAACACAATTAAAAAAATTTGGTGGTAATATTTCACAAACTGCTAAATTTGTTGGAATGGAAAGATCAGCATTACACAGAAAGTTAAAAGGCCTTGGTGTTAAAGGATTAAATTAAAATGAATATAATCATATGTGGTGCTGGAAGAGTTGGTTTTACAATAGCTAAACTATTAAGCGAACAAAACCACTCAATTACAATTATTGATCAATCTAGTGAGGATATACAAAAAATTAATGATAGCCTAGATGTAAAAGCTATTGTTGGTAAAGCAACTTATCCATCAATTCTTGAAAAAGCTAATGCTTCAGAAGCTGACATGATAATAGCTGTTACACGTAATGATGAAATTAATATGCTTATATGTCAAATAGCATTTTCAGTCTTTAAGGTATCAAAAAAAATTGCAAGAATAAGATCTCAAGATTATCTTAATCCAAAATTTTCAAAAGTTTATAACAAAGAAAATTTGCCTATTGATGTTATTATTTCTCCAGAAATTGAAATAGCAAAATCATTACAAAGAAAATTAGAAGCACCAGGTGCTCTAGATAATTTTCCTTTCGCAAATAATAAGATAAGACTGCTTGAAATTTTAATTAATAAAAATTGTCCTTTAGTTAATATTAAATTAAACGAATTAACTAAAAAATTTCCTAAATTAGATGCCAACATAATGGGTGTTATAAGGAATGATAAATTTATAATTCTTAAAAAAAATGATGTGATACTTGAAAATGATAAAGCATACTTAATAATAAACTCCTCTCATATGTCAGAAACTTTACACGCATTCGGACATAATGAAAAAATTTCAAATAAAATATTGATTATAGGAGGTGGAAATATTGGTTATAATTTAGCTAAAAATCTTGAAGATTCTTTTGAGTCCGCAAGAGTAAAAATCATAGAAAAAGATAAAGAGCGTGCAGAATTTATTGCAAATGAATTAAATAATACCATAATAATCAATGGTGATGGATTGGATGAAGATGTATTATTAGAAGCTAATTTAGATGAAATTGAAACAGTGCTTGCTCTTACTAATGATGATGAGGACAACCTAATGGTAAGCGTATTGGTTGAAAAGTTTTCAAAGAATAAAGATTCTTCGAATAATAAAAGAACAATGGCATTAATAAATAAACCTAATTATTCAATATTACAATCATCTTTAAAAATCGATGATCTCATTGATCCAAGAATGAATACTGTATCAAGTATTTTAAAACATGTTCATAAAGGAAGTATTGAAACTGCATATAGTATTCTTAACGGTGAGTATGAAGTAATTGAAGCAGAAATTATCGAAACTTCAGAATTAATTAATAAAGAATTAAAAAGCTCAAACCTTCCAGATGAAATTAGGATAGGTGCAATTTTAAGGGGTAAAGATGTAATCATCCCACGATCTAATTTTGTATTTAATGAAAATGATATTATAGTATTTTTAGCAAAAAAAGATTTTTTACCAATTGTAGAGAGCATGTTTAGGATTAGCTCTATATAAGTTTAATGAATCATTTTAAATTAATTTATTTAAGTTTTTTTTGTGGAATAATTAGTATTCTTTCATTTTTTAATATTATTTATTCTTACTATTTAAATCTATATCTTAATCTTAATACGTACATTTACACCTTACTTATATCATTTTTTTTAGGTTTTTTATTTTATTTTTATAACAATAATGAAAAAAAAATTTCAATTTATGATAAAATTTTAACTATCTTGGTTGGTTATTTTTTTCTACCCTTAATAATATCAATTCCTTTTTATTTTAGTATTTACAATATTTCTTTTATTGACTCTTATTTTGAGTCAATTTCTGGATTTACATCTACTGGATTTACAATTTTTGATAATATCAAACTTATAGACCAAAGCTTAATTATATGGAGATCTTCATCACAATGGATAGGCGGTCTTTATTTTTTATTTTCTATAATTTTGCTTATTGATATTTTTGACAATAGTTTTAAAAAATCTTTAACAAATTTTATTTCTTTTAATAAATCTGAAACTTTAAAGCAAACTTTTAAGATTTTTATTTTATATACACTGTTAACTCTAAGTATTTTTATAATTTTAAATTTATTTAATGTTAGAACATTTAATTCATTAAATTTGTCATTGACATTAATTTCTTCTGGTGGATTTTTACCAACCAACAATTTATCAAATATTTTAACTAACAACACTCAAATAATTGTTTTTTCTTTATTAATGTTAACCTCTTTTTTTAGTATCTTTTTGAGCTACAACTTAGTTTTTTTTAAAAATAGAAATTTAGATTTTTTTTATGAAGATTTACATTTATTTTTTTATTTTTTATTTATTTTAATAATATTTTTTATTTTTTTTAATTCTGATAATAATTTTAATGAGCTATTCTTATCGTTAACTAGTAGTGTTTCAAATATTGGTGTTTCTCTCGATAATAGTCCAAAACAATTATCTTTTATTTTTTTTATATTAATAATAATTGGTGGTTCTTTTTTTTCAACTAGTTCGGGTATTAGATTTTTAAAACTCTTTTCTTTATTTAAATATTCAATTAATGAAATTTTATCTCATAGTAGACCTAAAAATATTTACATTAACAAATTACTTTTTACAAAAATTAACTTTGAACAGTCTGAAATCTATAAATATTTTTTATCGATTTTAATTTTTATAATTTCACTATTTATTTTATCTAGCTTATTATCTATTAGTGGTCTTGACATGGAAAGTTCTTTTAAATTATCAATTTTAACTTTAATGAATACCGTTAACTCATCAATGCACGGCTTACATGAATTTAATTTTCAAGATCTTCAAATTTTTACTAAATATTATCTGATTTTATTTATGATTATAGGTAGAGTTGAATTGTTAACTATATTGATAATTTTTAAAAAATTT
>Ga0114997_10003273_pt1 | contig 12753 bp, 15 predicted proteins | sample ArcticOcean_MG_C_2_FD_87045 | JGI IMG/M metagenome (GOLD analysis project Ga0114997, IMG submission 87045) | Marine microbial communities from western Arctic Ocean - ArcticOcean_MG_CB4_136 | ecosystem: Environmental > Aquatic > Marine > Oceanic | place: Arctic Ocean: Canada Basin | collected... | reverse complement strand
CGCAGGAGTTGCTGGACTTATAATTTGTGGATTTGTTCTAAATGGTTATCCATCATCTGGATACAGTGTTGGAGCTATGTGGGACGGATCAACTTATGCTTCAATCAACCCACTAGGACAATTCCTAGGAGCAATTATAATGTTCTTAGTTCTTGGACTAATACCAGGCTATGTCTTAGCTAAAATACTAAACGCTATGGGTAAATTAAGAATCCCACGTGAAGTAGAAATAGCTGGACTAGACTATGAAATGATGGAGGATGACAGAAGTGCTGAAAAAGCAGTCTCCTCTTCAACTAGATAAAGGAGAAATATATGGCTACAGTAACAAACTGGATAGATCATTTAAGTGCTAAAGAAGTTGTTGGGGCAGTTTACCCGGGAGCTGGATCTAGTGAAACTTTACTAGTTATTCTTGGTATAGTTTTCTGGATTGGATGGCATCTTCTTACTAACCAATCTGAAAGTGAACAACTTAAACGATTGGCTAGAAAAAGACATGGCGCCAATGATCATAAAAGCAATATTACCGATTGGTAATTTAAATTAAAATTTGGGCGCTGCTTAATTGTGGCGCCCTTTTTTTTAAATTTTATAATGACAGAAAATAATAATCAAAATCAAAGACCTAGTAAAATGATAGGTGTAGTATTTCCAAAAGCAAGGTATGGGGTTATTGCAGCTATAATAATTATAATTAGTGTTAATTTGATTTATTATAAAGAAACTATTTTTTCATTTTTTAAATAATCATATTAGCTTAAATTATGGCAAAAAATTTATCAAAAATAGCAAAATCAAAAAAAATAAAATATTTTCTTATAAGTTTTGTAGATTTATTTGGAGTTTTAAGATCAAAATTAGTTCCTGCTCAAGCAATTGATGAAATGCAAAAAAATGGGGCTGGTTTTGCTGGTTTTGCCACGTGGCTTGATATGTCACCAGCGGACACTGATATGTTTGCAATTCCAGACCCTCAAAGTCTTATACAATTGCCTTGGAACAAAGAAATTGGATGGTTGGCATCTGATTTATGGATGGGAGGACGAACTGTCAAAGCGTCTCCACGTGTAATGCTTAAAGAACAAATAGAAAAACTATCTAAAAAAAATTTAACTATGAAATCTGGTGTTGAATGTGAATATTTTTTAATTTCTGAAGATGGTAATAAAATTGCTGACTCTAGAGATATTCAGTCAAAACCTTGTTATGATCAATCTGCTTTAATGCGAAGGTATGATTTAATTAAGGAAATATGTGACAGCATGATTGAAATGGGCTGGAACCCCTATCAAAATGATCATGAAGATGCTAATGGACAATTTGAAATGAACTGGGATTATGATGACTGTTTAATCACTGCAGATAGACATGTTTTTTTTAAGTTTATGGTTAAATCTTTAGCTGAAAAACATGGTTTGAGAGCAACATTCATGCCAAAACCTTTTGAAAGTTTAACAGGTAATGGTTGTCATGCTCATATCTCATTATGGAACAATAAAGTAAATAAATTTTTAGATACTGGTGATAAACTTGGATTAAGTAGACTGGCATATAATTTTTTAGGTGGAGTTATCAATCTGGCTCAGCCATTGACTGCTTTTTTTAACCCCACAATTAATAGCTACAGAAGAATTAACGCTCCACCAACTAAATCAGGTGCCACATGGTCACCAAGTAGTATTTCTTATACAGGAAACAATAGAACTCACATGATAAGAGTTCCAGACCCAGGCAGATTTGAATTAAGATTAATGGATGGGTCCGCTAACCCTTATCTGCTTCAAGCAGGAGTAATTGCCGCTGGATTATATGGAATGAATAATAAAATTGATCCTGGAGAACCATTATCATGCAATATGTATAAAGATTATAAAAATTATCCAAATTTAAAAAAATTACCTAATTTAATTAATGAAGCCTTAGAGAAACTTGAAGATAGCAAAGAACTTAAGGAAGCTTTTGGAGAGGATACTGTAAATAGTTATATAAAATTAAAAAAAAAAGAAATAGAAGATTTTGATAAGCAGGAAAACTTCAATAAAAAAGATCCAGTAACTGACTGGGAAAAAAAAAATACTCTTGATTGTTAATTCAGATGAAAACAATCATTCAAAATGGTCTTTGGTCAATATCATCTTTTTTAGAAAATGAAAATTATAAATTTAATAAAAAAGAAATATTAAATAACCTTCCAGAAAACTTTATTGAAGAAGCAATTCAATCAATCTCAAGCTGGAATACTTATATACCCACTCCTCTATTAAAGTTAAATAAATTAAAAAAAGAACTAAATTTTAAGGAAATTTATTACAAGGATGAAGATAAAAGATTTAATCTAAAATCTTTTAAAGCTTTAGGTGGAGCTTTTGCGGTTGATAAAATTGCAAACCAAAAAAAAAATATTGTAGTTGCTACAGCAACTGCCGGAAATCACGGTAGATCTGTAGCTTGGGGTGCTCAAAGACTTGGTCTAAAATGTAAGATTTTTATAAGTGAATATGTAAGTGAGTCTAGGGCTATAGCTATGGAAAAATTAGATGCAGAGGTTATTAGAGTTAAAGGAAATTATGACAACTCATTAAAAGAATGTATTAAAGAGTCTCAGAAAAATAATTGGGAAATTGTTCAAGATGTATCTTGGGAAAGTTATAAAGAAGTTCCCAAATTAATAATGGCCGGATACACAATCATGATCAAAGAAATTGTTGACGAAATTGATAGTAATTTAATTACCCATGTCTTTTTGCAAGCAGGAGTAGGTGGAATGGCAGCGGCAATGATCGCAGGATTTGCAAAATTTTCAGAAAATATTCCTAAATTTATTATTGTCGAGCCAGAAAGTGCTGCTTGTGTTTTCAAAAGTGTTGAAAACAATAAACCTACAAGCGTCAATATAAAAAAAGAAACAGTAATGGGAGGAATGTCGTGTGGCGATATATCAAGTGTTGCATGGGATATTTTAAAAAATTCAGCAAAGTACTGCTTAACTATACCGGATGATGCAATTTCATCTGCAATAGCACTACTGGCAGAAAAAAGATTATCAAAAGAAAAAATTATAGCAGGTGAATGTGCCGTTCCAGGATTGATTGCGTTAATAGGCGCATATAATAATAAAGATTATTTAAATAAATTAGAATTAAATTCAAATTCACGTGTTTTATTATTTGGTTGTGAGGGGTTAACTGACAAAGAAACGTATAACAAGTTATTAGATGATGGATTAAAAAAAATCTAATTTAAATATGACAAAAAAAGCTATTGTTTGGATCAGAGAAGACTTGAGAATAGATAACAATCCTGCTCTAGCTTTTGCTTGCCAAAATCATGAGATTGTAAGTGCTTTATATATTTATAATAGCAAATACTATGATAAAAAAAGGGAGGCTCAAAAATGGTGGTTATTTAAATCACTAGAGTCTTTTAAAAAAAATTTAACTAAATTTAATATTGCACTAGAAGTGTTATCAGGTGATGAGATAGAAATTTTTTCTAAAATTAAAAGAAAAGACGACATATCGATTTACTGGAGCAAGGTATATGAGCCTGATATCATTAATATAGGTAAAAAAATAAGAGATCAGTTTATTAAAAATGAAATTAATTATAAATATTTTAAAGGAAATATTTTAATAGAGTTTCAAGATATTACTAAAGATGATAAAACACCTTTTAAAGTATTTACTCCTTTCTGGAAAAATACAGAACAAAAATATTTAGAAAGTATTCCTTCTAAAATTTCTAAAATTAAAAAATTGAATAAAAGTTTTAATTTATTAAGCAAATCTATAAATCTAAACGAGATATTACCTAAAAAAAAATGGTATAAAAAATTTGAAAAATATTGGGATCCTTCTGAAGTTGAAGCTAAAAAATATCTACAAGAGTTAATTAAAAGTAAAATTACAGAATATGGTGATACAAGGGATATACCTTCTATAGATGGTACTTCTAAATTATCTCCTTTTTTAAAATATGGCCAAATACACGTTGAAACAATTTGGAACAAATGTCAGGAAGTTAAAATTAAAGGCAAAGGTTATAGAAAATATATAAATGAACTTGGTTGGCGAGAGTTCTCACATAGTTTAATTAATTACTTTCCTGAAATGCTTAAAGGAAACCTAAGAAAAAACTTTGATAATTTTCCATGGGTAAAAAATGAAAAATTTTTAAATATTTGGAAAAAAGGAATTACTGGATACCCAATTGTAGATGCTGGTATGCGTGAACTTTATGAAACTGGCTGGATGCACAATAGAGTTAGAATGGTAGTAGCCTCTTTTTTGGTAAAACACTTAAGAATTCATTGGATGGATGGTGAAAAACATTTTAAAAACTGTCTATTAGATTATAATCAAGCAAGTAATGTAGCTCAATGGCAGTGGGTTGCGGGTTGCGGTGCCGATGCCGCACCCTACTTCAGAATATTCAACCCAATACTTCAAGGAGAAAAATTTGATAAGGCTGGAATTTATACTAAAAAATGGGTGCCTGAACTTAAAAGTATGCCTAATGAATTCCTTCATAAACCCTGGGAATTAGATAAAAAAAATCAAGAAAACTTAAAAATTATAATTGGAAAAGACTACCCATCCCCAATTGTAGACCATAAAGTTGCAAGAAATGCTGCTTTAGAAGCATTCAAATCTATTAAAAATAGCTAATTTTATTCAATTTACCCTTAAAAAAGAACTGATTTTTAAGAAAATTCATCATTTTATGACTATTCAACTATATCTAGTATGATAATGTGATTCAAATACTATCAATAGTGATTCGATAGTAGAAACAATAAAAAAGGGAGTAAATATGAAAATATTAGCAGGATTAACAAGCACAATTACTAGCTTAACTAGCATAGTTATTGCTTTACTTGGACTTGGTATCGTTGTTTCTCTACTAGGTGGTAATGTACCATTTGTAGGTGGGGTAGCTGACAATATAGTAAGCCTTGTTCAAGGATTAGGTGATGCAGGTATAGTTGGTTTAGTAGCAGCTATTATCATCTTAAATCTATACAAATAAGAATAGGTTAACTTAGTAGGTGCTTACTTACTAATTTTATATAAAATTCCCTAATCTTACTCATAGTAAGATTAGGGACTTATAAAAAGGAACATTATGAATACTTGGATTTCTACAGTTACTCGTTATTTAAATAAATTTCTTGAAACTGGAGTTCTTTTATTAGGAGTTTCTGTCATTGCAGAAATATTATTTGGACCAAATGTAGCTTTTTTTGGTTCAAAAGTAACAAATAATTTAATTAATTTACTTAATAGTCTAGGCGAACAAGGTGTTGCTGCTTTAATAATAGTATTTGCTGTAATATTTGTTTATCGAAAATTTTTAAAATAATTATTAATTATCTTTAACTTTAAAATCAATTCCATATTCTGATCTAGGACCTTTTCTTAAACCAAAAGGTCCTGGTATAAATAATGTTAAAGGTCTAGTGCCAGGCTTTAAATCAATTCTATGTAAGTTATTTGCAGATCTAAAACCAATATAACCAGGGGATCTCCAAAATTTTCCTGTTTTCAATGTTTCCCAATATCCCCCTCTTAAAATAATAGTTAGATAAGGACATAGGTGAGTATGAACACCTTTTCCATGATCATCAGCAAGCAATTCATGAATCAAAATGTTAAAAGGAAACCATTTTGGCCTATGTCTAAAAAGTAAATAATACCTATTTATCCATGGTTTAGCTTCATTATACTGAGGATGAGACAGTCCGCGGTCTAAAACTATTTTCTTTTTTCCGAACTTTTTCAATAGTTTTAAAAACATTATTAATTTAATTTGATAACCGCATTTTCTTTGACTATAAATAAATTTTGATTCAACACAGCAGGTCTTGATATTTTTTCATTGTCAATTTTTAAAACTGATAAAGTTTTTCCAGTCAAAACATCAATAATCAATAAGACTCCTCTATTCGTGGTTAAATAAATATTTTTTGAGCCCAATATAAAGCCAACTGGTTTAATTTTAAATCTTTTTTTTTTTTTAAAAAAATTAAATATATCTGTAATTCTGATTATATTTCCATTTTTGCTGTTTAATATAATTAAAAAACCATCTGATGATACAGAAAAAATCATATCATCGACCAAAGTTGGTTTTACTGTTGAGTTAATTTTTTGTTTCCAATTTATAACACCTGAAAGTAAATCTATTGAGTAAAATTCATTTTTATTACTAGAAAAAAAAATTGTTTTGTTGTTAGCTATCATATCTGAAAATTTAAGTGAAAATCCTTCTTCGAAAATAGTTGTATTTTGTGTAGGTGTTTGCCATTGAAGATCACCAGTTTTAATATCTACAGAGCTAACATCACCAATAGAATTTATAAAGAAAACTTTATCTTCAACAATTAATAAAGATAATTTTTTTTGCGATTTAATAAAAGGATTTTCAGTAGAAACTTTCCAAATTTCTGATCCATCTTTAACAGAAAAACATCTTAAAACATTGTTAAAATCCACTACAAAAAACTTATCTTTATAAACTTTTACTTGGGAGTTAAATGGTGCAGAATTTTTTTTTGTCCATAAAAGTTCTCCAGTATTAATATTTAATGCATAGTATTTTGCAATGTTATCCGAAACAATTAATGTATTTTTTTTATTTGACAAAAAAAGTATAGGATTCATTTTTTTTTCTGATTTATCATAATAATTTTTTTTCCAAAGAAGTTTTGAGGAACTGTCAAATTTAAATATAGTTCCATTATTATCGAAGAAAATAACGTTATTATTGCTAAAAATTAATTCTGGATCAAATTCATTAAATAGCTTAATTTTTTTAAATTTAAATTTAGAAATATTTTTTAAATTACCATTATAATTTATTCGTCCATTATTATTATCAAAATCATTAATAAAACTTTTATCAATTGGTCTAGATATCAAATTTATTTTTAAATCAGAATTATATTCAGATTTTTTAAAATTATCAGATATAAATATTTTTTTAGTTGTAGAATTTTTAATACTTTCTATCTTTTTTTTTTTAGTCCAGAAACTAGTTGTTTTGTCAAAAGAACAATTTGTTATAAAAAAAAATATTAAAAAATATGATAAAATTTTAATCACTAAAATCTCTTTTTAATATTTTTTGGACTTCATTTTTGATTTCAAAATTACTATTTTTTAGAATTAAAATTTCCTTAAAAAATTCTTTTGCTTTATTTTTTTCACCTCTAGAGTAAAAATATTCTGCCATTAAATACAAGGCATGAGAACTCCATATACTATTTGAACTTAATAATGGTTGTAAAATTTGCATTATATTATTTTCAGACTCAAAATTTGAGTTAAATAAAGCTTTTTTATAAATTATTAAATTTTTAATCTCTTTTTCCAGTTTTATTTCATTTATTACAACATCAAATAACTCATTAATTTTTTCATTTTCAGTTATGATGTTATTGTCTATTAAAAAATATAAAGATAATGGTGAGTAAGTTCTATTCTTTTTATTTATTATATAAACTAATTGATTTTTTATTTCACTTTTATCACCAGAAATAAAATCCATTATTGCGGAATTATATTTATTAGCAATTTCTATTTGATTATGTTTTTTAAAATTATCATTAATTAAATATCCAAAAATTACTAGAATGCTTGTTGATGCAAAAATTAATAACTTTTTTTTATTATTAATAAAAAAATTAATAACTTTTTCATTTCTTGTTTTTGTATTGATTATAGCTATATCTTCATCCATAATTAAATCATGTTTCTTAAAACGTACTGAAGTATTCCTCCATTTTTATAATACATAAGTTCGTTTTTAGTGTCTATTCTACATAATGTCTGTATTTTTTTTATGTCTCCTGATATGTATTTTATCTCTATATCAACTTTATCTGATGGGTTAATGCCATTTTCTAACTTTATTACACTTATTAATTCTGAACCATCTAATTTTAGATTTTTTCTATTTATTCCTTTGATAAATTGTAAAGGAAGTATTCCCATTCCTATTAAGTTAGATCTGTGAATTCTTTCAAAACTTTCTGCTATAACTATCTTTACACCTAATAATTTAGTTCCCTTGGCTGCCCAATCTCTTGATGAACCAGTTCCATATTCTTTTCCACCTATGACTACTAAGTCTGTTCCTCTTTTTTTATATTCAACAACAGCTTCGTATACAGGCATCACTTTTTGCTCAGGATATAATTTCGTAAAACCACCTTCTGTTTCTGGCACCATTTCATTTTTAATTCTGATATTTGCAAATGTTCCTCTCATCATAACTTCATGGTTTCCACGTCTAGATCCGTATGAATTGTAATCTTTAGGTAAAATTTGATGCTCCATAAAATATTCACCTGTTGGGCTTTCTTTTTGAATGCTCCCTGCAGGCGAGATATGATCTGTTGTCACCATGTCTCCTAAAATTAATAAAGGTCTTGCATTTTTAATTTCTTTAAATCCCTCAGGTTCATCAGGTAAATTGTTAAAGAAAGGTGGTTTCTTTACATAAGTTGATCCAGAATCCCACTTATAAATGCTAGTGTTTTCAGTTTTAATTTTTTGCCATTGTTTAGGCCCATCTGAAATATTTAAATATCTTTTTACAAACATTTCAGGATTTAAAGCGTTTTTCAAGGTATCTTCGATTTCACTGTTAGATGGCCAAATGTCTTTTAAATAAACATCTTTGCCTTCTTTACTCTTTCCTAATGGGTTATTGTAAAAGTCAAATTCCATGTGCCCAACAAGTGCATATGCAACAACAAGTGGTGGTGAAGCTAAGTAGTTTGCTTTAATATAAGGAGAGATACGTCCTTCAAAGTTTCTATTTCCAGATAAAACAGATACTGCATAAATATTTTCCTTTTGCATTGCATCGACAATGTTTTCAGGCAGTGGCCCAGAATTTCCTATGCAAGTAGTGCAGCCATAACCAACTAAATTAAACCCTAATTTATCTAAAAATATTCCTAAACCTGCTTTTGCTAAATAATCAGTTACCACTTGTGATCCTGGTGCTAGCGATGTTTTTACCCATGGCTTTGTCTGTAAGCCAAACTCTACAGCTTTTTTTGCTAGCAAACCTGCTCCGATTAAAACATTTGGGTTGGATGTGTTTGTGCAAGAAGTTATTGCAGCAATTAATATTGATCCATCTTTAATATTATAATCTGTTCCCAAAACTTTTGAAATATTTTGTTCTTTTCTTCCTGTTGTATCCTTAAAAACTTTTTTAAAATTTACTGAAGCTTCTGTGAGTAAAACTTTATCTTGAGGTCTCTTTGGTCCCGAAATTGTTGGAACAATTGTTGACATATCTAAAGAAAGTGTATCGGTAAACTCAATTTCACTACTTACCCATAAGCCTTGTTCTTTAGCGTAACTCTCAACTATTGAGACTATTTCCTCGCTTCTTCCTGATGCCCTTAAATATTTTAGAGTCTCTTCATCAATTGGAAAAAAACCACATGTGGCTCCATACTCAGGAGCCATATTTGCAATCGTTGCTCTATCTGCAAGAGTTAAATTTTTTAAACCTGCTCCATAAAATTCTACAAATTTTCCTACTACGCCTTTGTCTCTTAGCATTTTAACAACCGTTAAAACTAAATCTGTAGCTGTGGTTCCTTCAGGCATTTTATTAGTTACATTAAATCCTATAACCTCAGGTATTAACATTGATATTGGTTGTCCCAACATTCCAGCTTCTGCCTCTATTCCTCCAACCCCCCAACCAAGAACTGATAAACCATTAACCATAGTTGTGTGACTATCAGTACCAACTAATGTGTCTGGAAATAAATAATCTTCACCTTTATATTTTTCAGACCAAACTACTTTTGACAAATATTCTAAATTTACTTGATGGCATATACCAGTTCCAGGAGGAATAATCCTAAAGTTATTAAACGCTTGTTGGCCCCATTTTAAAAATGAGTATCTTTCACCATTTCTTTGAAATTCAATATTAACATTTTTTTCAAAAGCGTCTGGATTAGCAGATTTATCTACTTGGACTGAATGATCTATCACTAAATCAACAGCTGAAAGTGGATTAATTATATTTGGATCTTTATTTTTTTCTTTGACGGCCTCTCTCATTGCGGCAAGGTCTGCAACAGCTGGTATTCCAGTATAATCTTGTAACAAAACCCTAGCGGGTCTGTAAGCTATTTCAGTTAATGATTTTTTTGTCTTTAACCAATCTTTAACTGCAACAATTTGTTTTTTTGTAACTGATAAATCATCTTCATATCTAAGTAAGTTTTCTAATAAAACTTTTAATGATTTTGGGAGCTTTGAAATTCCATCTAAACCATTTTTTTCTGCTTCAGTTATTGAATAATATTTATAGTCACTACCATTAATATTGATGGTCTTTAAAGACTTATAAGAATTTTTATTACCTGGTTTCATTTTATTTAGATATAGAAGCCCACTATACAAACTAATAGCATCAAGGACATAGCATAATTAAATCGTTTTATGAAATTATTATTTGTGGCAAATTTCCTCAAAAATTTACCTATAAATGTCCATGTAGTTATACTGGTAAATGCAGTTAAAGAACAAACTATTATTACTACTAGAGAACTTTTTATATAGTCTTCTTGTTTTATAAAGTTTGAAATCAATGTAATTGCAGCCATTACACCTTTTGGATTTATAAATTGAAATAAAAAAGTATCAAAAAATTTTACAGGATTTGTGTTTTTTTTTTCTGAAGATGATCGTGAAAATGAAATTTTATAAGCTAAATATATTAAAAAAAAACTCCCTAGAATTCTGATAACCTCTTGAATAATTGGGTATTTTATGAAAGTCGATATTAATACAAAATTAACTAAAATGACTAAAATAGTATACCCCAACCCTACTCCTAAAATTAATGGAACAGTTTTTTTTATACCAAAATTAAACCCAGAAAATGATGCTACAGCATTATTTGGACCTGGCGTAAAACCTAATGAACATGAAATTCCAATTAATAGAAATAAATCTGAGTACATTAAGTTTAAGAGATGGGAAGACCATTCTCAGACTCTTGAGATGGATGAACAAGTATAACTTTTCCTTCTTTATCAATGGAACCTAAAATAAGAACATGAGATTCTACCCCTGCTATATTTTTTTCAGCAAAATTACATACTCCAATAACTTGTTTTCCTTTCAAATTTTCCTCGTTGTAATAATGAGTTATTTGAGCAGATGATTGTTTGATTCCTATTTCCTTACCAAAATCTACTTCTATCACTAATGAGGGTTTTCTAGCTTTTTCATTTTTTTTAACAGATATAACTGTTCCAATTCTAATATCTATCTTATCAAAAGTATCGTAGGTTATTTGTTCTTTCATAAATTTAATATATATTAAATTATATTTATGAGTACAGAAAATAATGCTGATCAATTATTTAATAATTCTATAAAAATTTTAATTGATTTAATTGCTTTTAAAACTATATCTGGAGAAGACAATACTTCTTTAATTAGCTACTGTGATGAAATTTTAAAAAAATTTGGAGCAACTTCATTTAGAACTTTTGATAATGAAAATCCAAAACAGCAGAATCTTTTTGCAACTATAAAGGCGAAAAAACAAAATGGAAAAAAACCAATAATATTATCAGGACACACTGATGTTGTTCCAGTTTCAAAAGGCTGGAATACCGACCCTTTTATAGCAAATATAAAAGGAGATAAACTTTTTGGTAGAGGTGCTTGTGATATGAAGGGCTTTATTGCATGCGCACTTGCTTTTGCACCGATTTATTCTAGAGCAAACTTGGATAGAGATATTCATTTTTCGTTTACTTTTGATGAGGAGACTGCATGCATAGGAGCTCCTATTTTAATTGAAGAACTAAAAAAAAGAGGAATTAAAGATGGAATTTGTATTATTGGTGAGCCAACTAATATGAAAATAATAGATGCTCATAAAGGTTGTTACGAATATACAACTTATTTCGAAGGGTTAGCAGGACATAGTTCTACACCCCACAAAGGTGTTAGTGCCGTAGAGTATGCCGCAAGATATGTAAATAAATTAATTGAATTAAGGAAAGAATTAAAAAATAGAGCACCAAAAGATTCTATCTTTGATCCTCCATATTCAACTCTTCAAATAGGGGGAATCTTTGGAGGTATAGCACACAATGTTATAGCTGATAAATGTCATGTTAACTGGGAAACTAGACCTGTTATAAAAGAAGATGGAATATTTTTAAATTCAGAACTAGATAAATATGTAAACGAAATATTGCTACCTGAAATGAAAAAAGTTTTTCCCAGTTCTTTAATAAAGAAAAGAATTATTGGAGAAGTGATTGGTTTTGATAGAGATAAAAAATCAGATGCTTGTGAATTAGTTTCAAATTTGACAGGAGACAATTCAAGACAAGTTGTCTCTTTTGGAACTGAAGCTGGGCTATTTCAAGAAATTGGAATCAGTACTGTCGTTTGTGGACCTGGTTCAATTGAACAAGCTCATAAAATTGATGAATATATAGTTCTTGATGAATTAAAAAAATGTTTAAATTTGCTTGAGGGAATAAAAAATAATTCTGTTGTGAGCTAATCGTTCCAACCACTTACTACTTTAACTTCCAAATATTCTTCTAAGCCTAATTTGCCAGCCTCTCTACCAATTCCCGAATGTTTGTAACCACCAAATGGAGCATCAGGAGCTAAACCAGCACCATTAATATCAACCATTCCTGATCTTAATTTTCTAGCAACTCTATTGGCTTTTTCT
>Ga0114997_10003271_pt1 | contig 12756 bp, 12 predicted proteins | sample ArcticOcean_MG_C_2_FD_87045 | JGI IMG/M metagenome (GOLD analysis project Ga0114997, IMG submission 87045) | Marine microbial communities from western Arctic Ocean - ArcticOcean_MG_CB4_136 | ecosystem: Environmental > Aquatic > Marine > Oceanic | place: Arctic Ocean: Canada Basin | collected... | reverse complement strand
GTTAGTTACTTGTATTGTCACGTCTGATCTTTCTTCGGAAAATCCTCGCACACAAAACCGACTACATTTCATATACTAACCGTAAATAAATTTAAAAGGGTAGTAGTGAATTAAAAATTTCTAAGATACTTTTCTTTCCATTTTAAGCACTTTAACAGATTCATCATTAAAGTATAACTTTAAATACTTTTCATTAAAAGAAATAGATTGATCCTTAATATAAAATAAATGACTTTGAATTGCTTTTATCCTGAATTTCTGGTTAGTATCCTTTAATCTAACAGCTTTTTTAAGCATATATAAAGAAATTGTGTACATAGAATCGTAAATGCTCGCAAAACGATTGTATTTAAAATGATTTGAATTAGTAGTAATTAAATTAGATGTTATATAATCTAAGTTATAATTCAAATTATCGAACAAATCATTAATCGCTGAGATTTGCGCAGAATTCAACGATAAGTAGTAATGTCTGTATAATCCATAGATTTTACACATAAATTCATTTAAAAGGATTATATGCTGTGTATAAAAGGTTTCTAATTGAGTTTTAAACTTTAAAGCTTGTCTATAATTAGTAAAGTGAAAGATTTCATTACGTGACAAAGCAATGTAGTAATGCAAGTTGTCCGACGAGATGTCTGACTTAGTTTTAATATCAATTTTAAAAGTTCTAATTATATAAGTACTTATGTATTAAACAATTAGCTATTGTAATTACTTAATAAATGTGTTCTGTACGAATATAATAAACTTATCTTATTTGTCCTATAATTAATATTATGTTAACCAGGGTGTTTTGAACTACTAGTCTATTATGTAGAATTGTCTCATTTTCATATCAATCAAATGAACATCCGTATAATAAAATCTTAGAACTTCTAAAAAATCATAACCTAAATCAATCATGCGCATTGCACCTTCCTGAGACAAGCCTACGCCATGACCAAAGCCTTTTCCCTTAAAAGATAAAGTTTCGCCATTATCAAAAATAGAAAAATATGTACTTTTTAATTTCCAGTCTTTTCTGATTTCGGTCAATGAAATTTGATATACCCAATCTATGAGAAACTTATGTCTTATTTTTTGTTTAAAATTTAAAGCAGCATTTCTCGCCTCTACATCGTTAATTGGATATTGGTACTTCTTCTTTAAATATTGCAACCATTTAGATTTGGAAATGGTTTTCTCCCAATCGTAATTAGTTCCTCCCATAGAATACGGATCATGAATACTTCTTAAATATGGCAATGCCTTGGACCAAACATCTTCTACGTTATTGGTCTGGCCACCACTATTAGAAAAATAAGAAGCTGTTATATATTCCATATTCTCATCTACCAAAATGAGATTTTCTGTTTCCTGTACAGCCATTATTAGATTAGTGTCCTTGTACATATTCCCCTTGTAAACCTGACAATTGACCAAATCTGTTAAATAAAAACCCTCGTGTATAAACTTGTACTGATTTTTTAAGGCATAAGTTCTACTAATTATAGCATGTACCTTGTAAAAATCTTTGCTTTTTCCTTCACCAACTTCGGATTCCAATACACCAATAATATATTTTTCAAAATCTACTACATTAACGAGCGTTAAAGATTTCTTTAGAGGGAAAATCAACAAATCGTCATAGTATAAACGGGTTTTGAAAGAAGGAATTTGTCCACTAACAGAAAATATACCAGTATCACTTTCTATTTGAGATAACTTTAAAGTATCGAAATTACCTATGAATTTCCCATCCACACTTAGAGATAACTTACCACTACTATAAGATACAACAATCTCAGTTTTTTTTGAAACTTCTTTTTTTAAAATCTTGTTAGAGGATTTCAAACTGTAAGTAGATTCACTTACTTTAAAAGCAAATTTCTTTACTTGGACGTTTCTTAATATTCCAATTTTAAAATCTAATGAGTACCCCAAAAAAGGCAAAAATGAAAGAGAAAATAAGAATAAAAGATACTTCATTCAAAAATTTTTAAGAACAAATCTAAAAGAATATGCTTTATTATTTTTGAAAACTATCTATAGTTTTAAACATATCTGTTGCAATATTTTTTGATACATTTTCCCCTTGGCATTTGGAAATTAAAAGTTGGTAGTCTTCCTGCATTTTATTTAAAGGCAAACTATCGTCGAATTTAATTAACTCATTAGTTAAATTTAAAACACTTAAGTCATTCTGAATAAGCTCTTTAACAACTTCTTTATTCATGATTAAATTCACCAATGAAATGTACTTTATCTTTACCAAAGTCTTGGCAATTAAATAAGACACCCAGCTAGTTTTGTAAACTACTACTTGTGGAACATTAAAAAATGCAGTTTCTAAAGTTGCTGTTCCAGATGTAACCAATGCTCTATTGGAGTTATTTAATAAATTATAAGTATCGTTGTAAATAACCTTAGCCTTAGAATTGAAAGAAATCTCCCCATATAAATCCTTTAAATTTTTCATTCCAGCTATTACAATATTAAAATCCTTATAATATCTAGAGACAGACTTAAGCATAACCGGAAGCTTTTTCTCTATCTCCTGCTTTCTACTTCCTGGAATTAAAGAAATAATTGGCTTTCCAACTTCTAAACTATGTGTTTCTATAAATTCTTTCTTTGAGACTGACAGGTTCTTCTTAAAATTCAAAATATGCTCCAAGAGCGGATGGCCCATATAATTGGACTCCACACCGTGCTTTTTAAAAAACTCCTTCTCAAAAGGAAGAATCACATATAGTCTATCTACATATTTTTTAATGGCCTCTACTCTATTTTCTTTCCATGCCCAAACCTGAGGAGCTATGTAGTAAAGAACAGGAAAAGAATACTGGTCAAAATATTTGGCTATTCTCATATTAAACCCAGGAAAGTCTATTAATATAAGTGCATCTGGCTGAAATTCTTTAATATCTTGTTTACAAAAAGAAATATTTTTTAAAATTGTTCCTAGATTTTTAACTACTTCCAAAAAACCCATGTAGTTGTGGTCTTTGTAATGTTTTACCAGATCTAATCCTTGAGCTTTCATTAAATCTCCTCCCCATGCTCTTATAATTGCTTTGGGATCGTTATTTTTAAGTTCTCTTACCAGATTAGAACCATATAAATCCCCTGAAGCTTCACCAGCTATAATGTAATACTTCATTAATAAATGAATAGTACTGAAATGGCTGCAAGTAACATCGTAATGAAAACCAAACCTTTAGAAAAACGATCTAGCCTATTTAAAAAGAAAGAAAAATAAAACGCCAACATATTGGCCAGTACACAAAACATTGCAGTGCTTTGTCTAGTATCTTGACATTGGCTACGTACGTTAGAATAATATTGCACATCACAATTTTGAGTAAATATTTGCCAAAAAGTAGAAAAAGACAAATCTCCTCCATTTACAAGAAATCCGATAAAAAATCCCAAAACAGGAAGGGTTAATCCAGCTATAATTCCATATTTAGTTTGGTTGATCTTGTTTTTCCAATTAGCCATTATAATTTCCATTTTTTAAGTTCATCTACAGATTCATGACAGGTTAAATCGTACTGCGCAGGAACTATAGTTACATAATTATTCTCCAAATAATTTATATCGGTATCTGTTGATGATTCTTTAGAACCAAAAGACCCTGTTAACCAATAATAATCTTTTCCAAGTGGATCTTTTCTATGGTCGAAAGTATCGTCCCAAAAAGCTTTACCCTGTCTACAAGCTTTTATTCCTTTTATTTGATTCTCTCCAACATTGGGAATATTTACATTTAAACAAGTTCCTTTCTTTAAACCCTGTTCTATTACCTTTTCAGCAATTAATCGAACTATTTTTTTGGAGTAATCAAAATCTGCATCTTCACTAAAATCCGTTAGTGAGTAGCCAATACTAGGAATACCAGCCAAGGCCCCTTCAACAGCAGCAGACATAGTTCCAGAATATAAAATGTTCGTACTAACATTAGAACCATGGTTAATTCCAGACAAAATCAAATCGGGTTTTTCCCCCTTTAGCAAAAACAATCCCATTTTTATACAATCTACTGGTGTCCCAGTACAACAGTAAGCATCTACTGCATTAAAAAAATCTGTTTTGTAACACCTAATAGGTTTATTAACCGAAATAGCATGGCCCATCCCCGATTGTGGTCTATCTGGTGCAACTAATATAATTCTTCCCAAATCTTTTACAGAATCTATAAGAGACCTAATACCCTTAGATTGGTATCCGTCATCATTGGTAATTAAAATTAATGGCTTAGACATTAAGCTAAGTTAAGGATAATTAAATTTTTGGCATTAACTTTGAAGTATGTTTGTAAAAAATATGCAATGATTAAAACCCTATCTATAATTTTCACTTCTATATTGGGACTATCTTCCCTTAATTTCCATGGACAAAATTCAGCTAATTTTATTTCTCAAAAATCTGAAATTAAAAATATTACCATTCATAATGTGGGAGCACATATTGAAAGAATAGGAACTGCAAATATAAATCTTGGTTCAAATCAGTTAATAATAACTGATCTTTCTCCCAGCCTAACAAATGAATCTATACAGTTTGTTATGAACTCCAACAATGTTATAGTTAATTCTATTTCTAAAAAAATGAACTATCTCAACAATGAAACTAATGGGAATAAGGAACTTGATTTTTTAAAAGATAGCTTAAGACAAATAAAAGAAATGAAAAGACTTCAAGAAATTAATATCGAAGTTTTTCTTCAAGAAAAAGATTTATTCAATAAAAATAAGTCTGTTTTAAAAACCACCAGAGAATTCATAGTGGACGATTTAATGGATCTCTCGGATTATTTTAAGAAAAGTATTTTAAGAATACAATCCGATATATCATCTGCCAAAAAAGAAGTTAACTCGCTAGCTATTATAGAAGAAAAAATCCTGAAACAAATTAATACTACAGCTAAAACTACTAAAAACCAATACAGCAGTATAGTAATTCAATTGACCTGTACCAAAGCTGGAAATTACAACTATGAACTCAGTTACAATTCCAATAAAGCTGGATGGGTACCATACTACGAAATAAGATCTAAGGGGATTAACTCATCATTAGACATAACCTACAAAGCAAAAATTTTCCAAAACACGAATGAGATTTGGTCTAATGTGCTGCTTTCACTTTCAACAGGTGAACTAAACCAGTCCAATAACGCTCCATCTTTCCAAACACAGTATGTAAATACCTACAGCATTAATAACAGAAAAGATAAATCGACTAACCATAATGGTTTTAAAGCCAAAGCAATGTTAAGTGATGATTCTATAGAAGAATCTTTGTCGTCCTCAGAATTTACCAGTGTAGATTACAGCGGAACTCAAATAATTTACTCAATAGCACTTCCCTATTCTATTCCTTCTCAAATCGAACCGATTTTTATAGAGATTCAAAAACTAACTTTAGATGCTACCTACGACTATTATTGCTATCCAAAACTAAATAAAGATGTTTTCTTAATGTGTCACTTTGAATCACTGGGAAATAAAAACTTACTTCCTGGAAATGGACAAGTTTATTTTGAAGGCAAGTCTGTAGGAAAAACTTACTTAGACCCTTACTCAGTTAAAAAAACTAATGATTTATCTCTAAGTAGAGATATTTCTATTATTTGTGAAAGAAAGTTAGAAAAAAAGTTCAGCTCTGAAACAAAAGTTGGTGACAATATAAAATTTGAAAAATCCTTTAAGCTTACCCTAAAAAACAACAAAGACCAGCCAGTTACAGTAGTTCTTGTAGACCAAATACCAAAATCCACCAAAAAATCTATTGATATCCAACTAGTGGAAAGCTCGGAGGCAATCTTTAATAAGAAAAATGGAAAACTCAAATGGAATATAGGATTAAATCCAAACGAAGTAGTTGAGAAAAAATTTAGTTTTACTGTGAAACATCCTTCAGACAGTAAAGTATCTGGATTTTAAGCTTCTTTAAACCCTATTTCTTTCTTGCAAGCAGAAAGTATATCTTTTGCTCCTTTTAGGTCTTTAGACTCTGCATAACATCTTAATACTGGTTCTGTTCCTGAAGGTCTTATCATTAACCACTCATCGTCACTCAAGATGAATTTAAATCCATCTGTTTTATCTATACTCTGAACAGTGTATTTCCCAAAGGATTGGTACTCATCCTTATTGCATTTTTTTACGATGTTATTTTTTAATTTCTCTTCAATATGAAGATCGTCTCTCCAGTATTTAAATTCGCCCACTAATCCATAAACTTCTTCAATAAGTTCTTGCAAAGATTTTCCAGACTTAGCCATGTATTCAAATAAAACAAGCCCCATCCATATACCATCTCGTTCTGGAATGTGTCCCTTAATTGCAATCCCTCCAGATTCTTCGCCGCCAATTAAAACATCTTCTTTGATCATCTGCTGAGCTATATACTTAAAGCCAACTTTTACCGTATCGTGCGGTAATTCTAAAATCTCAGCCAATCTAGCTACCCTTGGGGTTGTTGAAGCAGCAACTACCACCTTTCCTTTTAATTTTTTAGTTTTATTTAAATATAAAAGGAGCAATAAAATAATATGGTGAGAATCTACAAACTCTCCTTTAGAATTATAAAGACCTATTCTGTCCGCATCTCCATCTGTTGCAAGACCAGCAGCAATATTCCCTTTATCCTTAATTAATTTGGAAAATTCTGTTAAGTTTTTGTCAATAGGTTCAGGCGCTTGCCCCATAAAAGAAGGGTTTTCATCACAATGTAAAAAAGTCATATCACTAAATAATCTTCTCATTACATTCTGACCAGCTCCATACATTGCATCGTAAGCGAAATTTAATCCAGAATTCTTAATGGCTTCAAGATCAAAAGAAGACTCTACCCTATCAATATATATCTGCTCTAAGTCTACCAATAAGATATTAGATTTTTCTATTTGCTTATTTATATCTATCTGATTCAGGTAAATTTTATCTTCAGAAGGAATTAAGCTTTCTACTTCACTTATTTTTTCAGATGAAAGAGGACCTCCAAAATGGCCCTTAAGCTTATAACCATTATATTCTGGTGGATTGTGGCTAGCGGTAATCACTACTCCTAAAGAAGCTTTTAATTCTTTGACCCCTAGAGAAATCATAGGAGTAGAAATAAATGTTTTTGCCATATGAACCTTTATTCCTTTCGAAACAAATACTTTGACAGCTGTCTCAACAAATAACTTTCCACCAAATCTACAATCGTGGCCAATAACAATTGAAGGATTCTTAAAATTTTTTAATGTCCATTCTGCAGTTGCATAGGCAACTCTAGAAACATTTTCAACAGTGAAGTCTTTTGCAATAATAGCTCTCCATCCATCGGTACCGAATTTTATGTCTGACATCCTTATTAATTTATCACAAAAGTAAAAAAACAAACAACTTAGTAATTGTATTTTTAAAATTGAACAATGTTTTTTTTCTAAAATCTGTATTTCAGTAATTAAAGACTTATATATTTGCTTATAAATCTATAATATGAAGATAATTATTGCTGGAGCAGGTGACTTAGGATCACATCTTGCTAAATTGTTGTCTTCAGAATCTCACGATATATATTTACTAGATAAGAATGAAGAAAGATTAAATACTATTTCTTCACAGATAGATGTTTTCACTATTGCTGGAGACGCAAAGTCTGTAGAAATAATGGAACAAAAGCTAATAAGCTCTTGCGATTTGTTGATTGCTGTAACATCTAGTGAAGAGACGAATATGCTTATATGTATTTTGGGCAAAAAACTTGGAGCAAAACGCACCATTGCTAGAATAAATGATGTTAATATAATTAAAGAAAAAAAAGAGCATTTTTATAACGAACTTGGCATAGACACACTAATATCTCCAACCTATCTAGCTACTCTTGAAATTCAAAGACTAGTCAACCAATCTGCTTTTACCGACGATATAGAATTTGAAAATGGCAAACTCACTGTTTTCGGAATCTCTTTATCTAAAAACTCTAAGCTGATTAATAAAACAGTAAGAGAAAGCGCAGGTCTAAATCCAAATCTAAGTTTTAAACCACTAGCCCTTCACAGAGATAATCTTACTCTAATTGTAAGTGGAGAAACAATTTTAAAAGAAAATGACATTGTATACTTTATATCTTTAAAAGAATCTATTCCAAATATTATTAAGCTTTGTGGCAAAAACAGCTTTAAAATTAAAGATGTAATGATTATAGGTGGAAGTAGAATTGGAATAAATACTGCTGAACTTTTAGAAAATGATTTTAGAGTAATTCTTGTCGAAAAAGACAAAACCATATGTGAGCAAATGGCCAATATTCTTAAAAACACCTTGGTTATTAATATTGATGGGCACGATGTTAAAATGTTAGAAGAAGAAGGTTTGACGGAAATTGATGCACTAATTTCAGTAACTGCAGATTCTGAGATGAATATAATGACCTCTTTAGTTGGTAAGAGTCATGGAATTAAAAAGACAATTGCCAGAATTGAAAACTTTGACTATATCAACCTTTCCCAATCTATAGGTATAGACACTCTAATAAATAAAAAAATAATTGCGGCAGACAACATATTCAAATTTGTTAGAAAAGGAAATGTTTCTTTGGTAGCTAACCTTCATGGAACAGATGCTGAAATTATTGAATTTATTGTTAAAGCCGGTTCGAAAATCACCAAATACCCAATAAGCAAATTAAATTTTCCAAGTTCTTCAAAAATTGCAGGTGTGATTAGAAATGGCAATCCAATTATTGCATTTGGAGATTTCCACCTTAAAGAAAACGACAAAATAATAGTATTTTCACTAACAGAATCCATTAAAGAAATTGAAAAATTCTTCCTATAAATCCAACGGATTATTCAACAAATCTGTAATAGTTTATGTTATAGGTACTTTGACCTTACTAAATGGTCTTCTCATGCTAAGTTGTATCCCTTTTTCATTAGTTTATGATTATGATAAAGAACTTCACTGGGATTTTTTAATTTGTGGAGCAATTACCATTTTTTCTGGTTTTCTAATGAGATGGGTAACTAAAGACCATAAAAATTCTGAAATTAAAAAGAGAGATGGTTACTTAATAGTAGTTGGCGGTTGGTTATTTATGACTCTTTTTGGTTGTCTTCCTTATTTGATTTCAGGAAGTATTCCTGGATTGACCAATGCTTTTTTCGAAACAATGTCTGGTTTTACCACTACCGGTTCTACCATATTAAATGACATTGAGTCTCTACCCAAAAGTATTCTTTTTTGGAGGAGTATGACCCAGTGGATTGGTGGAATGGGGATTATAGTTTTAACCATTGCTATTTTACCACTTTTAGGTATTGGAGGTATGGAACTATTTATTGCTGAAGCACCCGGCCCAACCAAAGATAAAATACATCCTAGGATAAAAGAAACTGCTAAAAGACTGTGGATTATTTACTTTGGATTAACCTTTATAGAAACCATTATTTTAATGATTATTGGTCTAGACTTCTTTGACGCTTTGAATCACTCTTTAACGACTACTTCAACTGGAGGTTTTTCTACAAAACAAGCCTCAATTGCTGCTTTTCAAAACCCATGGGTGGAAGCAGTTATAGTAGTATTTATGCTCTTAGCAGGAACCAATTTCACCATTATCTATTTTGGTTTAAAAATGAGATTTAATAAAATCCTTAAAAACGATGAATTTAAATGGTACATAACTTCTATTTTCTTTGTCGTATTAATTCTTACTATTTACCATTCTATGTCCAATAATATCAGCCTATTAAAATCCTTTAGAGAGATATGTTTTCAAGTAGTTTCCATAATAACTACCACTGGGTTTTCAACTGCTGATTATACTCTATGGGGATCTTTCATGTCGTTTGTTTTCTTTTTGTTTCTATTCTCTGGAGCTTCTGCAGGAAGTACAAGTGGAGGGATAAAGATTGTGAGAATTATATTACTAATCAAAAATGGATTACTTGAGTTTAAAAGAAGATTACATCCAAAAGCTGTTATACCAGTAATACTTAATGGTTCTTCTATTTCCAACCAAATAACTTTCAATCTATTGGCATTTATTTTCTTATACCTATTTGTATTTGCCATAGGCTCTATTTTCCTTACTGCTTTAGGCATTGATATTATAACCTCTATCAGTGCTGTTGCATCAGCTGTTGGCAATGTTGGCCCAGGTATTGGCAATGTTGGCCCCTCCTATTCATTTGACCAAATACCCAATGTTGCTAAATGGGTTTTGTCTTTATTAATGCTAATGGGTAGATTGGAATTATTTACAGTTTGCCTAATATTCACCCCTTATTTTTGGAAAAGAATTTAAATGGAATTAAAATTAAAATACCAAACGCCCATTGAATGGGCTCACCAAGCAGTAAGCGATATTGATTCGTTTTTACAAGACCATGCAGATGCGGAAAGAAAAGTAGCAAACATGTGCCTGTCTTTAATTGCGAAATATCCAAACAGAACTGAAATTATTGATGAGTTAATTCAAATATCTGTAGAAGAATTACTGCACTTTAAACAAGTTTATGAACTAATTAGATACAGAGGAAATGAATTAAATGGTGTTTTTCAAAAAGATCCTTATATAAAAGGCATTATGCCAATTATTCGTTCTGGTTCTGACGAACTATTTATGGATAGACTTATAATTGCATCTGTAGCTGAACTAAGAGGATCTGAAAGGTTTAAGCTTATTGGCGAGGTTGTGGACGATCCAAAAATCGCAAAGTTTTATACTAACTTATACATTCAAGAATTACAACATATAGATTCTTTTATCAAAATGGCTAAATACTATTTTGAAGACCACTTGGTGGATAAACGAACTGAAGAAATTCTAATAAAAGAAGCTGAAGTTTCAAAAAATCTTCCTTGGCGTTCGGCTATTCATTAGTTAGATTTGATTTTTAGTAGTTTTTAATTAGATTTATACTAATGGATATTTCTTTCGCAAATATTAGTAAGCTCAATAATCTAAAGCCAAAAAAAGGAAGGCTATTATTAGCTGAACCTTTTATGGATGATGACGATTTTGCTAGATCTGTAATTTACATGTGTGAACACAATAAAACAGGATCTTACGGATTTATCTTAAATAACAACTTAAAGATAAAATTAGACGAAATAATTCCAGATATAGAAATCCCTAATATAAGTGTACATTACGGAGGACCTGTCAATTCAAGCAATCTTTTTTTCTTACACCAGTTAGGAGATATTATAGAAAATTCTGTTAAAATAAGTGATGAAATCTGGACATCTGGAGATTTTAACCAAATTATAGAGTTTATAAATATGGGTATTTTAGATATTAATAAACTTAAGTTTTTTCTTGGTTATTCAGGGTGGTCCAATAACCAATTAGCAACAGAATTTGATTCTAACTCTTGGATTGCAACAGATGTAATTCAGGAAAATATTTTTTCCAAAAATGAAGATTTATGGAAGGAAGTATTGTTGAATAGGGGTGGTAAATTAAAAGCGATTGCCAACTTCCCAATAAACCCTAAAGATAACTAGCTAAATCTTGGTTTATCTTTTCAACGATTTTCTTAGAAATTAAGTTGTAAAATCTTGTTTTCTTGTAACCACCAACCCATCTTACTCCATTTATAACATTGGTTAAGAATATTTCTCTTGACTTTTCTAAATCTTCTTTATAAACAGTAGATTCTAATACTTTTATGCCCAAGTCATTGGCAGCCTTTATAACTTCTGTTCTCATAATGCCTTGTATGCAACCACTATTTGTTTTAGGAGTTATCAATATATCGTCTTTGAGAAAAAAAACATTTGAATTAGAAGATTCAATTATTTCATTGTCATTATTAATAATAAAAACATCGTCCAATTTTTTTTCTTCTGCGTATACTGCTGCAAGAACATACAACAATGAATTAGATGTTTTAAAAAAAGAAAGTTGATTAACAGTCTTTGAATATTCTCTGTAGATATCTACTAAAAATCCTTTTTTGTTGAGCTCATACTTGTTGTGAACTATATCTACAGCCTCTATAAGAAAACTCATTTGATTTGACTCTGGCTTATAGGTGCCTTGTCCACTTCTAAAAACATAAATCTTTACCTTGCCTCCGTCCTTTATATTTTTATAAATAAGAAGTTCGTTAATATATCTCTTTAAAGCATTTAGGTTAAAGGAATAATTTTGTTTTATTTTTAGAATCTCTAGACCTCTTGAAATTCTATTTAAATGAGCTTCTAAATAAATGCTTTTCCCATCGTATACTCTTATGGTTTCAAATAATCCGTCTCCAAAGTTAAAACCTCTTTTAAGCTGATTAAACCCAATGGCATTACCATCTTTTATTTCACCATTAAAATTAACTGGATATTCCATTATAATAAAAAGCTGTAAAAATAATTAACAATATTATTAAAGAAGCTTAATAGGTTATTGTAATCGTATGCAATAATAAAAAATATCCCAAAAATAGAACCACTTATATGGGCATCGTGTGCAATATTTGAATATTGTTTTTTGCTTAAATAATTTTCTGCTAAGAGATATAAAATTCCAAATATAAATCCAGGAAGAAATAAGCCAGGGATTAATAACAAACCAAGTTCTTTAAGAGGGAATATTATTATATAAGCAAATACTACTGCTGAAACTGCTCCAGATGCCCCTAAACTACTGTAATTAGGATTGTCCTTGTGTTTAAATATTGATGGAAGAGTTGCAAAAACAATTCCAAATAGATAGAAAGAGATATAATAAATCCAGCCTATTTCTGACGATGATAAGAAATAAGATTCTAAG
>Ga0114997_10003270_pt1 | contig 12757 bp, 9 predicted proteins | sample ArcticOcean_MG_C_2_FD_87045 | JGI IMG/M metagenome (GOLD analysis project Ga0114997, IMG submission 87045) | Marine microbial communities from western Arctic Ocean - ArcticOcean_MG_CB4_136 | ecosystem: Environmental > Aquatic > Marine > Oceanic | place: Arctic Ocean: Canada Basin | collected... | reverse complement strand
TCAATTTCATCTTCTAATTTTGAGCCATTGGGGAAAAGATAAAGATGATCACTTGAAGTCGTACATCCACTTATCACCATTTCAGACAATCCAATTAATGCAGATATATATATATCTCTTGGAACAATATTATTCCAAACTGGATATAAATTAGTTAACCAACCAAATAACGATTCATTTTGAGATCTTGGATAACAACGTGTCAAATTTTGGAATAAATGGTGATGAGTATTAATTAAGCCTGGAATAACGACCATATCCGTTGCGTCAATGATCTGATCTGGTTGATAATTTAAGTTGTCGCACTTTCCTATTTCAACAATAATTCCATTTTCACTATAAATAGAATTATTATTAAGCTCACGTAGATCATTGTCCATAGTGGCTATAACTTTAGCATTTTTTATTAATATATTAGACATATGATTTTCAAAAAAAATTACACCGCCCAGTCAAGAGCGATGTAATATAACAGTAATTATATAATTTTTAAAAGAGTTATTTATCTTCTTGAGGTAAAATTATATTTAATAAAACAGCTAAAAATGCAGCAGGTAATAAACCAGATGTAAGTAGCATTTGCATCTCTCCTCCTAATCCTGCAACTGATGATGGAACTTTTTGTAAACCAAAACCAATAGATAATGAGATTGCAAAAATCATCATATTTCTTTTATTCCAATCAACACCACTTAACATGTTAATACCGGCAGACGCAACCATCCCAAACATCACAATAACACCTCCACCTAATACAGCTATTGGCATAGAAGCTACTAAAGCGCCTATCTTGGGAACCAGACCACAAAGTATTAAGAAGATGGCGGCAATTGTAACTACCCTTCTACTCATAACACCTGTCATAGAAATCAGTCCTACATTTTGACTAAAGCTTGTGTTTGGTAATCCCCCAAAAACACCTGCAATAGCAGTTCCAATTCCATCAGCATAAGTGCCTCCTTGTATTTCTTTGTCTGTCGCCTCTCTATTTGCTCCACCTTTGGCTATGCCTGAGATATCGCCTACAGTTTCAATTGCACTCACTATAGACATAAGACACATCGCTATTATTATTGTTAAATTTATATCAAAACCATATTTAAAAGGTTCTGGTAGAGCAAACCAAGCAGCATCAGTAACTCCTGCAAAGCTTACGATGCCCATTACTGCAGCAATAATGTAAGCAACTATCATTCCTAGTAAAACTGAAGAGCTTGATACAATTCCTTTAGTCCAAAATTTTAATCCAAATGATACCACTATAACTATAATTGCAAGACTCCAATTTCCTATGCCCCCCCAAGTTGGCTTAGACATATTAAAATCACCAGCGCCTCCAGCTGCGTATTCAATTCCTACCGGAATTAAATAAATACCAATCGCTAATATAATTATTCCAGAAACAAGTGGTGGAAACCAATGTCGAATTTTTCCAATTATTGTCCCTAAAAATGCATGGAATATTCCACCAATTACTATTGCTCCAAATAGTGTACCCATTCCCACTTTTGCTGCGCCAATCATAACTGGTACAAAAGCAAAGCTAGTTCCCTGCATTACTGGCAATCTTGCACCAACTGGACCAAAACCAACTGTTTGCATCAAAGTAGCTATTCCTGCAAATAACATTGACATTTGAATTAAAAACACAGTATCAGCGCTTCCAAACGCAAAGCCTGCTACTCCAGCGATTATTATTGATGGTGTTACATTACTAACAAACATAGCCAAAACATGTTGTAAACCCAAAATAATTCCTATCTGTAATGGTGGAACATAATCTGGATTTTTTAAGTCTTCGGCTGAAACGTTTTCTAAATTACTCATTTTAACCTCCTCTATATGTTGACGATTACATTAACTGGATCACAACATATTGATAAATACAATTATTTTTAATTAACTTGATAAGTATATATTCATAATTTTTATATATTTTATAAATTATTATTCGTCATATTTAATAATATAAATATATTAATCTTGATTACATTAGGGGTGATTAACTTATTAATAAGCTATGAAACTGGTAAATTTCTTACTATTTAAATATTAATATATTAACCTTTTATTGACTTCAATATTTCTGACGGTGTCGCTGGAGCGTTTAGTAATTCAGGTCTAGCATTTAAACCAGATGCTTTAATAGCTTCCTTAATAGCTAAAAAATATGAAACAGCTAATAACAACGGAGGCTCGCCAACTGCCTTTGATCTAAATATAGTTTTTTCTTCATTGTCAGCCTTCTCTAAAAGCTTAACATTAAACTCCATTGGAATATCTCTACTTCCAGGTAATTTATAAGTAGATGGTCCAGTGGTTAATAACTTTCCATTACTAGCAAAAACTAGTTCTTCACATGTAAGCCATCCTAAACCTTGAATAAACCCACCTTCTATCTGACCAATATCTATGTTTTCATTTAACGATTTTCCACAATCTTGTATTATATCAGCTCTAATTATTCTACTTTCACCAGTATTAATATCAATCAAGGCTTCAGATAAAGCTGCTCCCCAGGTAAAATAAAAATAAGGATGGCCATGTAATTTATCTTGATTCCAGTGTATCTTAGGGGTTTTATAAAACCCAGTTGAAGACAAAGATATTCGATTATCCCAACATGAATGAGCAAGTTCAGAAAATAAAATACTATTTTGTCCAGCTGATATTTTACCATTGGAAAAAATAATATCAGATTTTAATTTATTAAATAATTGTGCTGCATGTGATATCATTCTTTTTTTAATTTGATCAGCTGCATTCCAAGCAGCCATTCCATTTAAATCTGAACCTGATGATGCTGCCGTAGCAGAAGTATTAGGAACTTCAGCAGTATTTGTAGAAGTTATGTGAATTTGATCTACAGGTACTTTAAAACATTCTGCAACTACTTGAGCTACCTTGATAAATAAACCTTGTCCCATTTCAGTCCCACCATGATTAAGTCTGATAGAACCATCAGAGTATACATTAACTAATGCACCGGCTTGATTAAATGAAGGTTTATTGAAAGAAATGCCAAATTTAGCAGGCATCATAGCAAGGCCTTTTCTAAAAGGAGAACCGTTAGACACTTGCTTTAAATTGAAATTCTTAACAGATTTTATTCTACCAGAATAGTTACTTAATTTATGAAGTTGACTTAAAACTTTATTAATCCTTGGTTTAGCAACATTTTGTCCATAAGGAGTTGTTAATCCATTAACTTTAGAATAATAGTTTACTTTTCTAATTTCATCTAATGGCTTATTTAAATATTTAGAAATATTGTAAAGAATATTTTCAATTACCAACATTCCTTGAGGCCCCCCAAACCCTCTAAAAGCTGTGTTTGAAACTGTATTGGTTTTGCAAACATATCCTATAGCTTTTATTGACTTTAAATAATAACAATTATCTAAATGAGTTAATGCTCGTGTCATTACCGGTCCAGATAAATCTAATACGTTTCCACCATTACTTAATAATATAAGATCTAGTCCATTTAGCTTTCCATTTTTTGAAAAACCTACATTATAGTAGACTTTAAAATTATGTCTTTTGCCAGTAGCAGTCATATCTTCATGTCTATTAAGACGAATTTTAACAGGCTGTTTAGTAACAAAAGCACTCAGAGCAGATATAGCTGCAAAAATTGTTGCCTGACTTTCTTTGCCTCCAAATCCTCCTCCCAATCTTCTTACTTTGCTCTCAATTTTTGCTGCAGGTATATTTAATACATTACTTACACCGTGTTGAACTTCGGTTGGGTGTTGAGTACTGGACCAAACAGTAAATTCTTCGTTTTCTCCTGGAAAGGTTAAGGCAACATGTGTTTCTAAATAAAAATGATCCTGCCCTCCCATTTCAAAATTATCAGAAAGTTTACATTCAGAGTTTTTTATTTCAATTTCTATAGAACCTTTTTCTAAAATTATTGGATCAATTAGAAAAGATTTTTTTTTATATGCTTCATCTAACGTTAATATTGGATCGGAAATAACCTCCACTTCAAGATCAACCATGCTACTTGCGTAGAGAGCTTCTTGATATGTTTTGGCCAAAACAACTGCAACTGGTTGTCCGTAATAAGTAATCATATCTTCAGCAAGAATGGGCTCCCCTTTTTGAATTGGGCCGATATCATTTTCACCAGGAATATCTTTTGCAGTTATAATTTTAGAATAAAATGGTAATTTAAGCAATTTACTAGAGTCAATTTTTTTTAATTTACCTAAAGCATTTTTGGATAAAACAAGGGCTCCATGCAAGAGATTGTCTTGAACAGGCATATCGTCAATATAAATTGCTTGTCCTGTTGCATGCCTTATGGATGAATCATGTAATATCATTTTATTCATCTTTAAAGTCCATTATAGACATTGTATTTGAATTTTCTTTTAAACACCTTTCTAATCTTTTGAACAAACCTTTTAAAGATTCAATTCTATAGGTAGAAGTTCCTCTTAAATCAGAAATAGGTTGAACAAATTTATCTATTTGGTTAATAGCAGCTAAGATAGAATCTTCAATTGTTTTTCCTATCATTATCTTACAAAGGCTTTCTAAATATTTAGGTATTTCAGCAACTCCACCTGCTGCAATATGAATATCTTCAATAATATTTTTTTTAGTTTTTATATAAATAGAAAGAGAAATAGTTGAAATATCTTGATCATATCGTTTTGATAACTTCCAACAAAAAAATTTATATCCTTCACTAGGCAAAGGAATTTCAATAGATCTTATAATTTGATCTTTTTTTATTATATTTTTTCTATACCCTAAATAAAAATCTCTTAGTAAAACAGAAGTATCTCCATCATGGCCAAATAGATGAATTTTTGAGTTTAAAGCTAACAAAACTGGAGCTAAATCTCCAATTGGACTTGAAGTAGAAATATTACCTCCAATAGTACCTTGATTTCTAATCTGAGGAGATCCAAATCTTTGCAAAATCTCTACTAATTCCGGTATCCTATTTTTTACAATCCCTAAAAAATCTTCTATAGAAACGCAACTTCCAATAATTAGATTATTATTAGTCATTTTGTGAATTTTTAATTCTGATATACTATCTAAACAAATAATTATATTCTGTTTTTCATTTACAATAGGTCTTCTTAAATTTAAATCAGTTCCTCCAGCTAAAAAATTATAATTTTTATGAATAGTTAACTTTAACATTTCTTCTAAACTCTTAGGATTATAATAAGTTACATTTCCTAATTTAATATTTTTATTGTGTTCTAAAAATTTTATAGTTTTTAAAGGTTCACTTAATTTTGAAGCGACTTTGATAGCTTTAATTATTGGCGAATAACCAGTACACCTACATAGGTTCCCTGAAATGGCATCATTAATTGTATCATCATTTATTTTTTTATTAGAATTCAATAAACTTATACCAGAAACTATAAATCCAGGAGTGCAGTATCCACATTGAGAAGCATTTTCTTCTGAGAAAGCTGTTTGAATAGGATGTGGCTTTAAATCATTACCTACACCTTCAATGGTAACAATACCTCTACCAACAACTTGTCCAACTCTAACTAAACATGAGTTAATAGGCTTAAGTTCAGAACTCAGACCATCATGCACTAAAATTGAGCAAGCTCCACAATCACCCTCTGCACAACCTTCTTTTGTTCCGCTTAGCTTTAAATTTGTTCTTATCAAATCTAAGACTGTAATATCGTGGTCTACATTCCTTATTATTGTCTTTTTACCATTAACAAAAATAATATTTGAAGTTTCTAATGGATTCAAAAATACACTCCACAACTTTTAAAATCAAGACAAGGAGATTATAGCTACTGTATTTATAAAAAATCAAATTAAAGATATTTATAATTAAATAATAAAATAATTATTTACTAATTTTTAGATTATAGCTGATTCAAATCTATCTAAGTTATGTATTTTTAGTTTTTCTGCAGTCTGTTTAATATTTTCCCATACTATGGGAGCAACTGGCAAACCATTAGCCATTCTATCATTATTAGTTATTATTTCTTTATCACCAGGTATTAATACTTTTCCATTTGGATCTGAAGGAGGTGATGCCCTTACAAAATCTGCATAAGACTGAACTTCTTTAGTAAAATAATCAAGATCAACCATTTTTTCAACAGAGACGTATATTGACAACATACCATTTGCAAATTTTCTTTTTTCTTTATCATCAATACCAGCTGAAACTCCTGAACCTGTCAAAGCTCCACCTAACATTTCCATCATAAAATTTATTCCAGAACCTTTATGCAAACCAAACGCAGTAATTGCTCCTGTTCCATTCTCAGAGTCTGGAACTTCATCTCCTCCAATCTTACCATACATTACCTCTGGGTTTGTACTTAAATTACCAGAACTATCCACCAAGGCTCCCGCTGGAAGGGGCTTTCCACCTTTTTGAGCAACCATTACCTTACCTTCTGCAACTGTCGATGTTGCCATATCAAGAACAATGTGAGGTTTACCCTTCGATGGAATACCAATCGCTAAAGGAGAGGTGCTTCCTCTACGGTCAGTTCCTCCAAAAGGAGCGACAAGTAAACTTCCCCTTACATTAACAAAATGAAAAGAAACAAATCCTGCATCAGCAGCTCTTTCAGCCCAATCTCCAATTCTACCAAGATGTCCTGAGTTTCTAAGTCCTACAACTGCAACCCCGTGTTTAGTAGCTCTAGCAATTCCTTCATCAACAGCAAGTTCGCCAGCCACTTGACCAAACCCTTGTTTTGCGTCTAAGCAAGCTAATGCTCCAGCATCTATAATCACTTCTGATTTTACATTTGGAAAAACCCAATTTCTTTCCATCCATTCTACATATCTTGGAACTCTAACTATTCCATGACTATCATGGCCTTTTAAATTAGAGCCACATAATCTTTCAGCAATTGTTTTTGCTTCATAATCACTACATGATTTTGCTTTAAATATTTCAGTTATAAGCTCTATCGCATCTTTAACCCTAATACGGATTTCAGAAATTTTGCTGTTTTCAGACACTTCAATCTCCCAATAAATAGAGTACGTAATATATATTTTTTTAAAATTTAGTAACATTAGGTATAATTTAATTAATATATTAAGTAAAATAAAAATACTCATTATTTATAATCAATAAAATTAATTTTTTGGATAGAATAACTTTTGAAAAAAGCTAAAATAATTTTTAGAACTCTCCTAATTGGGGTTTTAGGAGGTGTATCATTTAATATTTTGTTATTTCCTTTGCCATGGGTTTTAGGGCCTGCTTTTTTTGTTGCAATGTTTGCGTTATTAGGAACAGAAGTTAATATTCCACAAAATTTTAGAAATCCTTTTATTGGAGTGATTGGTATTTGGTTAGGAAAATCATTTTCTGCATCTGTATTTTTGGACTTTAATGATTGGTTGATTTCAATTCTTTTATTATTTTTATATGTACCATTCGCATATCTAATAACTTACTTATTTTTAAATAAAGTAAGAAAATTAGGTAAAGCGGAGTCATTTTTTATTGCTTCGCCAGGTGGCCTCCTTGAAATGGTGTTGGGAGCAGAAGAATGCGGTGCAAATTCTAAACAAGTTGGTTTAGTCCATATGATGAGAATATTTTTGACGGTGTTTACCGTCCCTACACTAATTTTAATTATTTTTCCTGGTTCATTTGAAAGAGAACCTCTCTGGCCAACTTTATATGGAAGTATAATAGATTGCTTTATAATTTTATTAATAATTCCAGTTGGTCTATTTATGGGTAAAGTATTACGTATACCAGGAAGACGTTTATTTGGACCACTAATTATAAGTGCAGCACTACACATGACGGAAGTAATTAACTTAGACGCCCCAGTAATTATATTTGTTTTTGCACAGCTTATAATGGGAAGTTTTTTTGGTAGTAATATGAATGGCTTAACGTGGAGTATAACTAAACTTTATATAGGACATGCAGTAAGTATCGTTATTTCATTAGGTCTTTGCATGATACCTTTTTTATTAATTATTATATCTATTATCAAAGCCAGACCCGAAGCAATTATTCTAGCTTACTCCCCAGGAGGTATAAACGAAATGGGGTTAGTTGCTGCAACACTTGGGATTAAACCAGCATTTGTTATAACTCATCATTTATTTAGATTATTTATAGTTGTTTTGATTTTAGGATTTGCTCAGAAATTTATCTATCCAAAATTAAAAATTATAATAAAAAATTCAAAATGAAATTTCATTTTTTTTATATTTGATGTAAAATAAGTTTTAAATTTACTTCATGGAGAAAAAATTGATTAAAGGACTAATTGCACCAATATTAACACCTTTTGATAATGATCTTAAACTTAACCAAACAATGTATAATGATCTTGCAAAGAGCTTAATTGAAAATGGCTGTTCAGGCTTAGCTCCATTTGGAACAACTGGAGAAGCCCTCTCAGTTGGTAATAGTGAAAGGATGAGTGCACTAGAAGGATTAATTAAAAGTGGAATAGATCCTGAAATTTTAATACCAGGCACTGGATTATGTAATTTACCTGACACTATAACTATTACAAAACATGCCCTAAATTTAGGCTGTCATGGTGTTATGACGTTACCTCCTTTTTATTTTAAGGGTATGAGTGATAATGGTTTATATGAACATTTTGAAAAGTTAATTGAAGGTGTAAATGATAATAAACTAAAGATTTATTTATATCATATTCCTCAAGTATGTGGAGTTGGTCTTTCGATAGAATTAGTAAAAAAATTAAAATCGTCATACCCTGATACTATAGTGGGTATAAAAGATAGCTCTGGAGTTTGGGAAAATACAAAAGCATTATTAAATATTAAAGATTTAATAGTATACCCTGGTGCCGAGCTTCCTGTAATTGAAGCAATTAAGCTAGGTGCTCCTGGATGCATTTCAGCAACTGCAAATTTAAATAGTAAAGATATATCTGAGGTAATAAACCTTTGTCATTCACAAAAATGGGATGAAGCTGAGGCATTACAAAAGAAAGTTAAATCTGTAAGAATGTTATTTCAAGATTACGCCCCTATTCCTGCTCAAAAAGCATTGTTAGCTATGCAAACAAAAAATCCTTTGTGGAATAATTTAAGACCACCTCTTCAACCTATTTCAGAAACTAAAGCAATAGAATTAGCAAATGTTCTCAAAGCTGATTTTGGTTTTTCATTTTAAATGCCAGAAGCTTAATCATGAAAATAAAAGATTTAACCTTACCCCTCAATGGTAAATGTCACTGTGGTTCAATCACTTTTGAAATAAATTCTATGTTAATTGGATTAAGGAGATGTAATTGCTCTATATGTAGGAGAAAAGGTTTTGTTATGGGAACAGCGTTAATAGAGGATTTAAAAATTATTTCAGGGGATGAGTTTTTAAATACTTATAAATGGAATACAAATATAGCTGAGCATTACTTTTGTAAACTTTGCGGAGTTAATACTCATCATAAAAGAAGATCTTCACCGAATGAATACGGATACAACATTGGTTGTATTGAAGGTTTTGAAATGGAATGGATTAAAGATATACCTTTTGTGGATAATACAGAAATGAGTCTAGTTAGCATTAATAAAAATAATCCATCAATCAAAAAATAATCATTTTATTTTTTTTATTACCTTATGAATAACGCTTGCAAATATTATTACTAAAAAGACCCTTAACATATGATGAGGACTAATAAATGACATGTCTGCACCAATTGAAAGAGCTAGAATATTCATTTCAGATTGTCCTCCAGGAGCAAACGCTAATAAAATTGATAGAGGATGGTATCCAATTTTTATCAATATAAAGTAAATAATTGCTAATGGTATTATTGAAATAATGGTTGTTACAAATCCAGCTAATATGGGACCGGACATTTCTTTTAAAGTGATATTTTTAAATAAACAACCTAAGGCAGCCCCTAACAAAACTTGAATAGCAATTACTAATATATAAATGGGCATTGCATTCACAATCTCAAAAATATGTACGAATGCTGATAATATCATCGGGCCAATTATTGTTGGGCCTGGAATTTTTAACTTAACAGCTACATACCATCCTAGAATTGATATTAGAAATACAAATGGTAATTGAGACCAATTATAAAATAAATCAGGTTGAGGTAAAGTTTGAATGTCTAATTTAGGAACAAATAAAATAAGCAATGAAGCTAAAAAAACTACAACAACAATTCTAGTTGCATGAATTAAAACTAATGTTCTTGGGTCAGCTCCAAGTTCTTGTCCCAGAATTACCATTTCATTTAAACCACCAGGTATTGAAGCATAGACTGAAGTTGACTTATCCATTTTTATAAACTTGGATAAATACCAATATGTTGTTAGGCCCATTATTAGGACGAACCCTGGAATAAAAAGTAACGAAACTCCAATTTCAGAGCCTCTTTCTAAAATTTCTGGACCAAAATTTGCTCCAATTGTACAACCTAAAAGAGCTCTACAAATTGGCCTAGGTTTTTTACCAATTATTACTTGCTTACCAATTGCAGAAAAAAAACCGCAACCTAATAAAGGTCCAAGCATCCAAGGTAATGGCAAGTTTAAATAGTATGCAATAAATCCACTAATTATAGCTAAAAACAAGCTGGATATATATATCCACCTTTTGGGCCACCAATCTAAAAATTTTAATAAAGACAAATAATGATCTTTAATCATCATCAATATTTTCTGGAATATATATTTTCCCATCCATTATTTTTCTTGCCGTACGATAAACTCCACAAGATTTTATAAAGTCATTACTTATTGTTTTTTTAGTCTTAGAAGTTTCAACTACACAATGAATTGTCCCAAGTGGATGCTCAACTAATATAGTATCTTCTCCACTAGCTTTGATATTTGAAATCTTTGAAGCTATTGTTCCTGGGATCAAACAAGCTGCAGCAATACAGTTAGTTCCTGTTGCAGCATGAGTTTCATGGCAAGTGTTTGGAGTGAAGTATCGTGAAGCAATGCTACCTCCATTTAAAGGTTTAGATAACAATGCAAATTTAGGTAAAACTTTACCAGACACATCTCCCATTCCCATTTTTAAAGCTGCTGATAAACGTATTTTTTCAATTTTTTTTAATAAATTTTCATTTGAGTTTAGTTCAAGACTTGTTTCATTACCTTCTATACCAAAATCAGTAGCCTTTGCCATTACAATGGGCATAGAAACGTCTAAACAAGTAACTTCAATATCATCAACTATTAAAATCATCTTATCTGCAGGTAATAATTTACCAGTTACACCCCCTACTAAATTTTTAAATTTTAATAATATTGCAGCTCCTTCACCTGGAACACCTGCAATTTTATAATTTCCAAAATATATAGTTTTTTTATTAGGCGTTGGAATAGTTGCTTCAATTATAGAACCAGTATTTACAGCTCTAATTATTATTTTAGTATTATCTGTTTTAGCATCTATTAATCCTTGCTCTATAGAATAAGGTCCTACAGCAGAAAGCATATTTCCACATGTAGGTCCATAATCTACTATAGCTTGATCGACAACAACTTGAGCAAAAAAATAGTCAATATCAATCCCAATTTCGTGACTTTTAGAAACAATACATACTTTACTCGTTACTGAAGTTCCTCCACCCATACCATTAATTTGCCTAGTATCAGGAGAACCCATTGCAGCAAGTAAATATTTGGTTAGTTTTCGTTTGTCGTTTGGCAAATCTTTTTTATTAAATAAAAGTCCTTTAGAAGTACCTCCTCTCATATAAACTGTTGGAATAGATCTTTGATCTGACATTATTTGTTTCTTAAATTAATTTATGTAATATTTGAATTAAATTTTTAGTTGTTTCTTTAGTTGAAGCTGTGCCACCTAAATCTCTTGTTAAATTCACTTCATTCTCTAAAAGGTTTGTAACAGATTTATCGATTAGATCCGATGCTAAAATAAGATTCTGTAAATTTTTTCTTTTTCCTATCCAATTTAGCAACATACTTGTTGATAAAATCAAAGATATTGGATTAGCAATATTTTGTCCTGCAATGTCTGGAGCTGAACCATGTTGTGCCTGAGCCATAGCATTTTTTTTACCAGCGTTTAAAGATCCTGCTAACCCAAGAGAGCCTGACAATTCAGTTGCTAAATCTGATAAAATGTCACCAAACATATTTGTAGTAACTATTACATCAAATTGACTAGGATCTCTTATAATATGAGCTGCACAGGCATCAACAAGCATTTCTTTATAAGAAATATCTTTATTTTTAGAAGAGACAAGTCGACAAGCATCCAGAAAGATCCCATCCGTCAATCTCATTACATTTGCTTTGTGAATTGCATGTACTACAGATTCTTTACCTCTAGATATAGAGCGGTGTCTAGCAATATCAAAAGCGTTTTCTGCTATCCTCTTAGAAGCTTTTTGAGTTATTTTTCTTAAAGCCAAGCCTACACCAGGAACAGGACTGAATTCTCCATTTCCTTCAGCCATATTTCTATCCGCATAAAACCCTTCTGTATTTTCACGTACTATTATTAAATCAACTAATTTTGATAATGATTTAACATTTTTATAATTTATTGCTGGTCTTATATTTGCATATAAATCTAGATCAATTCTTAGTTTACCTGATGGATTTACTCCACCTTCTAATATTGAAGGATAAGCATTGTGATCCACTGGACCTAAAATAATCCCATCAGCCTTTTTAGCTTTTAATAAAACTTCTTTTGGAAAAGTAGTGCCAACTTTTTTTAAAGATTGAAACCCAATAATGTCTTTTTCAATATTTATATCAATTTGTAATTTAG
>Ga0114997_10003268_pt1 | contig 12763 bp, 11 predicted proteins | sample ArcticOcean_MG_C_2_FD_87045 | JGI IMG/M metagenome (GOLD analysis project Ga0114997, IMG submission 87045) | Marine microbial communities from western Arctic Ocean - ArcticOcean_MG_CB4_136 | ecosystem: Environmental > Aquatic > Marine > Oceanic | place: Arctic Ocean: Canada Basin | collected... | reverse complement strand
TTATTACATTTAGAAATTATTACAGAAAGATTAGAGAGAGAATTTGATATAAATTTATTAACGACAACACCAGGTGTTGTTTATAAAGTTCATATGAACAAAGGTGAAATAATAGAACTACAAAATCCCTCTAGCTTGCCAGAGCCTACACTAATTAAATACATAGAAGAACCATGGATAAAAGCGACAATAATTACTCCAGATCAGTATTTAGGAGCTATTATAAAAGTTTGCCAAGATAAAAGAGGTATACAAACTAATCTAAATTATTCTGGCAACAGAGCAGTGCTAAATTATGAAATTCCTTTAAATGAAGTTGTGTTCGATTTTAATGACAGATTAAAGTCAATGACTAGTGGATATGCTAGCTTTGATTATGAGATTATAGATCATAGAGAAGGTGATTTAGTTAAACTTGGAATTCTAGTAAATGCTGAGCCAGTTGATGCATTATCAATGATGGTGCATAAAGATTTTGCGCAAACAGTAGGAAGAGAAGTATGTGAAAAATTAAAAGATTTAATTCCACGTCACAACTTTATGATACCAGTTCAAGCAGCTATAGGAGGTAAAATTATAGCAAGGGAGACCATCAAGGGCTTTAAAAAAGATGTATTAACAAAAATTCATGGTGGTGGAGCTAGAGATAGAAAAAGAAAACTACTAGACAAGCAGAAAAAAGGTAAAGCAAGAGGGAAACAGTTTGGTAAAGTAGAAATTCCACAAGAAGCATTTATAGGTGTATTGAAAATTAATAAAGAAAAATAAAATGTTAAAAATAAAATTAGCTTTATTTAAACTAAAAAATTTTATTATAATAATAAAGTCAAGACTATTAAAAAAAAAGATTAATCTAAAATATAAAGAATTAAAAGAAAATTTTGAAAACTTTATTGAATCTAAAAATTTTTCACAGAAATGGTTTTTAAATAATATTGAAATATTTTGTCATTATTTACCAAAAGATTTCACTAAGAATTTCTCATATTTAGAGATTGGATCTTATGAAGGTTTATCAGCATTAAATATATTACATAACTACCCAAATTCAAAAGTAACAACTATAGACCTATGGAATCAAAGTAACGTCAATTCAGAATCTTTGAATGTAGATTTTAATGAAGTAGAAAAAAGATTCGATGAAAATTTAAATGGATATAAATTCAATAAAATTAAAAAAGATTCTGTTATAGCGTTACGAGAAATTTTGAAAAATAATATCTACTTTGATTTAATATATATTGATGGGTCGCACAACGGAGAAGACATTTTAAGTGATGCCATTGAAAGTTATAAATTATTGAACACTGAAGGAATTATAATTTTTGATGATATTACAAATATAAATAAAAATATAAGTATACAATCATACAAAGGTTTTGAAAAATTCTGTGAAATTTACAAAAAAAGAGTAAAAATTTTGTATTTAAAAAATATAGCGGTAGTAATGAAAATTAGATAATATGAAGGAATTCTTATTTAAATCTAAATTAACAAAAAAATTAAATAAAAAAGAAATTTTCAGTATATGTAAATTAAAGAATACTCATTGGATATATGGAGTTAGATCTCAAATAAATTGGTTTTATGCAAATATTAAAGCCAACGATATTCATAACCTAGCTTATTTAAAGAAAAAGTTAGTTGGCTATGGTTTATTGAGAAAAAGAAGTTTTTTATTAAAAAGTAAAATTTTCTCTTATTTATATTATGATACTTTAATTGTTTCCAAAAAACATAGAGAACTTAAGATAGGACAAAAACTCTCAAATTTAATTGTAAAAGTTATTAAAAAGTCAAAACTACATTCAATACTGCTTAGTGAAAAAAAAATTATCCCTTTTCATCAAAAATATAAATGGAAAAAAGTGATACAGACAAAATCCAAAATACAAGACCATAAACATTCTAAAAAATTATCAATTATGTGTTTTAATCGATCAGAAAAAATATCAAAAAAAAATATAAAATATTATATATTTAGTTAGTAATCAATTTTTTAGATAAGAAATTTTTAATTAGCGAAGATATTTTGGTCAATTCTTTTGAAGTCATTTCAGAGTATAGTGGGAGCCTAACAACTTTATCATAGATATTTTCAGTTATTGGAAGTTTATAATTACAATATTTTTTACCCATTTTTGATTTATGAAGAGGAACATAGTGAAATGTAGCTGCAATTTTTTTCTTTTGAAAAATTTCTTTAAATTTATTAGCAAGCTTAGTAGTCTGAAATATTAATCCAAGTATATGATAGGCACTTGTAGATTTTTTATTGTATTTAATCACATAAAATTTTTGAGTATTTAATTTGTCTATCAAATTCTTGAAAATGTACCAATTTTTTTTTCTTTTACTTTGTATTTTTTTTACTTTAAGTAATTGAGAATATAACAGCGCACAACTTAATTCTGGTGCCCTATATTCTGAGCCAAGATCAACCCAACTATAAAATTTTTTGTTATTTTTAGAAGATATTATTTTTTTCTTATAATCTTTTATAAAAATTTTTCTATTTGTACCCTTGTCTAGAATATAATTAGTTCTTTTAATTAATTTAGAATTATTAACAGAAATACAACCCGCTTGACCTCCAACTATATTTTTTGTTTCATGAAAACTAAAGACACCAATATCTCCAAAGGTTCCCAAAAACTTATTTTTGTATTTACCAAGAAATGCATGAGCTGCATCTTCAATTAAAAATATTTTTTTTGATTTAGCATATTGTGATATTTTTTCTATCTCACATGCATTCCCCGCATAATGAATTACATATATTGCTTTTGTTTTTTTGGATGTTTTTTTTTTAATATCATCATAAGAAATATTTAAATCGTTAGAATTAATCTCAACAAAAACTGGTTTTGCACCCCTTAACACAATTGCATTTGCAATTGAAACAAAACCGTAAGATGGCAATATTACTTCGTCTCCTTTTTTTAAATTTATTAAAATAGCAGAAATTTCTAGAGCAGCCGTACAACTATGTGTCACTGCTACAAATTTTGACTTTAAATAGTCTTTTATAATATTTTCAGATCTGCCCTGATAAAAACCATCTGTAAGTATCTTTGAAGATAAAACTTTTTTAATATGCTTTAAATCATTTTTATCTAAAAAAGGTTTTGTTATAGGTATCATTTTAAAATCCAGTCTTTATATAAATCTATATTATCTCTTAGATACTTAGGAAAAGAATTTTCAATTTCTACTCTAGCGAGTCTTAAATCTCTTCCAAAAGGATCTTTTAAATTATTAATATTACTTTCTACCATGTGTTCCTTTTTAAATTCTTCTTTGTTAAATTCAGAGTGTGCCATACTCTCAATTTTTTTGATAATTTCTTTTGGGCTCATTAGATATGTAAAATGCCAACCACCACTTTTAATCAATTGAATACTTTTTTCTTTATCAATTCTCCAAAACGGATATTCAATATTTTTAATTTTTAACAATCTAAATTGAAAAAAAGATTTTAAATTTTTTTTTAAACACATTCTTGATCCAGGCCAATTTCCATTGCCCTCATCAATACTCATGATATTTAATTTATAATAGTACATATTCTGTAAAAGTATTCCAAACTTAAATTTACTTTCATTAAAAGAATTAATTGTCTCAGGATTAGGTATTTCATCTTCATCTGAAAAAATGATCAAATCATCATTATTTGCTTTTTCTATACCCTTAAACAAATTTTCCATTTGAATACTTAGTAGTTTATAATCTTTTTTACCTTTTATTTTTATGGAAGGAAGATCATCTACTTGAATATAAATAATTTTCTTTTTATCGTGTTCAGAGATTTTAGGTTTAAAATTATAACCTTTATAATTTCCCATATGATCTTTATTTGCCTCACAAACAACAAAATAATCAACAACATTTTTTAAGGTATGAAACCTCATTTCAAACAATAAATTAGCATTGTAAAATGTTATGCAATCATAAATTTGATTTTTCATTTATTTTTTTTTAAATAATATCTTATAATAAAATTATATATGAAAAATTTAAAAATGTATTGTGTAACAAACAAGGAAATAAAATTTATTAATAAAACTCACTATAATGTAGGTTGGGTTGGGAAGGGCTCACCTCCAAACAATTACATCGCATGTAATACACAAGATAATATCTTTTTTAAAGAACAATATTATTCAGAATTAACTTTTCAGTACTGGTATTGGAAAAATCAACTTAGTTTAAATAGTTCAAATTGGATTGGTTTTTGCCAAAAAAGACGGTTTTGGATTAAAAAAGAATCTATAAATCAAAGTATTGATGAGTTTAATTATAACGATCATTTTTTAAATTATATTCCAGAAGAATATGAGAAGTACAACTCAATAATATGTGAACCTATAAGTGTTAAGGGGGTAAAAAAAATGAAAATGTTAAAAAGAGGATTTAAAAATTTAATTCAAGATCCGTCAATTTTTTTTAATAAAGATAAACATACTGTAAAATTAAATTTTGATATGCACCATGGCTATGGCAATATTTCAAAAGCTGCGAATTTATTACCAGAAAAAGATAGGCTTGAATTTTTAGAATATATCAATACATCAAATAGCTTTCACCCCCATATTATGTGTATCGCAAAACCACATATAATAAATGACTGGTTTAATAATTTATTCCCATGGTTAATGAAGTGTGAAGAAGTTTTTGGATTTAAGAATTTACAAGGTTATGATACTCAAAGATTGTATGCATTTTTAGCTGAAAGATACTTGTCTTTTTGGTTTAAAAAATATACAGATTATACAACTTGGCCTTGGACTTTTTTAGATTTCAAGAACTAAAAAATTAAAAAATTTATTTAATATGTTAAAAAAAATAGTTGTAACAGGTGGATCAGGGCGTTTTGGGCTTATTCTAAGAAAAGTAAAGACAAAACATAAACTTTTTTTTCCTAATAAAAAAGAGCTCAATATATTGAATTATGAAAGTATAGTTAAATATATTAAGAAAACTAATCCTAAAGTTTTGATTCATGTGGCGGGGTTATCTAGACCAATGAAAATTCACGATACAGAAATTGCAAAAAGTATTGATCTTAACATTATAGGAACATCTAATATTACTAAAGCTTGTGCAGAAAAAAATATAAAATTAATTTATTTTTCTACTAACTATGTTTACCCTGGCAAAAAAGGAAATTATAATGAAAAAGACAGTTTGTACCCAGTCAATAATTATGCCTGGTCAAAATTAGGTGGAGAAGCAGCAGTTCATTTATATAATAATTCTCTAATATTAAGACTTTGCATGACTGAAAAACCATTTGTTCATAAGGCTGCTTTTGCTAATGTTAATAATAATTTTATATATCAGGAAGAGGTTGCTGATATTTTATTTAGCTTGCTAGCTGAAAAAGGTATAATAAATATTGGAGGTAAGTCCCAATATATTTATAACTTTGCAAGAAAAGAAAATAATAAAGTAAAAAAAATTTATTTAAAAAAGAAAATGAATAAAGGCATTCCTCTTGATTCATCAATGAATCTTTTTAAATTAAAAAAAATATTGAATAAAAAATTTTAATTTTTTTAAAATATTGAATAAAAAATTTGTAAAAATCTATTATTCTCATAGACTTGAAAAGATTAACCATGAATCTTTATACAAGATTAAGGAGAGATGGCCGAGTGGTTTAAGGCGCACGCTTGGAAAGTGTGTGTACTGTCAAAGGTACCGTGGGTTCGAATCCCACTCTCTCCGCCATTAATTTAACCTTTTAGATCTCTTTAAAAAGCGTTAAGATTAGTTAGTCACTCTTGGAGATAAAATTAATGACCACATTAGAAGATTTTTTAAATTTAAATAAAAATAGAAAAATTTGGACCACATCAAAAGATCAAAGTGTAAGACAAGGGCTTATCTTGATGTCAGAAAATAATATAGGTGCAATTATTATTGTTGATAATAAAGATTGTCCAATAGGCATATTTTCAGAAAGAGATTATGCAAGAAAAGTTATTTTAAAAGGTAAGAGTAGCAAAGATACATTATTAGACGAAGTTATGACCAAAAACTTAATCACAGTTAATAAAGATTATAGAATTGATAAGTGTATGGAAATAATGAATCAAAAAAAAATTAGACATCTTCCTGTATTAGAAAATAAAAAGATTGTTGGAATTATTTCAATTCGTGATGTTTTAGAGATTATGATGAAAGAACAAAAAATACTTATAGATGACTTACAAAAATTCATAACTACGTAGAATCAAAAATTTCTAGACATCATAGTTTTTGGCTTTTATTATTTGAGCACATCATGCTACCTCAAATAAACTGTTAAACTTATAAAGTATGTGCGCTGTCAACGACACTATCAGCTTGGATTGGTGTCTATGCACAAAGATGTAAATAATCATTTAAAATTAACATTTATTTAAAGTTTTTATACTGATTAATAAAATTAATTATCGTCTTTTTTTCATAAAAAATGTTATAATTAAGTAATTCCCATTTATAAATTATGAAAAATAATTCTACATATCAGGCAGACTCCATTAAAGTATTAAAAGGTCTTGAGGCAGTAAGAAAAAGACCTGGAATGTATATTGGTGATACTGATGATGGTACTGGCTTACACCATATGGTTTATGAGGTTGTTGATAACTCTATAGATGAAGCATTAGCAGGTCATTGTACAAATATAGATATTAAAATTAATTCAGATGGAACTATTACAGTAAGAGACAATGGTAGAGGAATACCTGTTGATATGCATAAAGGTGAGAAAATTTCTGCTGCAGAAGTCATCATGACTCAATTACATGCAGGTGGTAAATTTGATCACGACTCATATAAAGTATCAGGTGGTTTACATGGTGTTGGAGTATCAGTTGTAAATGCTTTATCAGAAAAGCTAAAATTAGAAATTGATAGAGATGGAAAAAAATATTTTATAGAATTTAAAAATGGGGATGCTAAGTCACCGCTTAAAGTTATAGGAAAATCAAAGGAAACAGGAACTCAAATTACCTTTTTGCCCTCTAAAGAAATTTTTTCCTCAATAAAATTTACTCCAACTATAATTATTAAAAGAATGCGTGAACTAGCATTTTTGAATAAGGGAATCAAAATAACAATTAATGATTTAAATCAAAAAAAAGAAAAAATAATTGAGTTTAAATTTGACGGTGGTGTTTTAGAATTTGTTGATTTTTTAGATGAAAAAAGAGAAAAACTTTTAAATAAAGCTGGTAATGATTTATTTAAAAAGCCAATTTATGTTGAAGGAAAAAAAGAAAATATTGAAATTGAATGTTCTTTAAAATGGAATGCAAATTACAGTGAAGATATTTACCCTTATACAAATAATATTTACCAAAAAGATGGTGGTACTCACTTATTAGGTTTTAGAAGTGCCTTAACTAGAGTGATTAATAAATATGCAGCAGAACATAATTTACTAAAAAAGAATAAACTAACAATTTCAGGTGATGATATTAAAGAAGGACTTACATGTGTTTTATCAGCAAAAATACCTGATCCAAAATTTTCTTCTCAAACAAAAGATAAACTAGTTTCATCTGAGGTGAGGATGATTGTAGAAAATATTATTAATGAAAAATTATCAATATGGTTTGATCAAAATCCAACTACATCTAAAATTATTTTAGCGAAAGTGATGCAGGCTGCTCTTGCAAGAGATGTAGCTAGAAAAGCAAGAGAGAATGTAAGAAGAAAGGGAGCACTTGAGTTAAGTGGACTGCCAGGAAAATTAGCAGATTGTCAAATCGGAAAACAAGAAGGAACAGAGTTATTTATTGTTGAGGGAGATTCTGCGGGGGGTTCTGCTAAACAAGGTAGAAATAGAGCAAACCAGGCTGTTTTACCACTGAGAGGTAAAATTCTTAATACTTACGTCGAGGAAATTGCTCTAAAAAAAAATAGCAATAAAGATGGAAGCGAATATAGAACAAAAGCACTATCTAAAATGATTTCATCAAACGAAATAGTAACATTGATTAACGCCCTAGGCTTAGATCCTAAAACTCATGAATTAGATTTAAAAGATTTAAGATATGGAAAAATTATTATTATGACTGATGCTGATGTGGATGGTTCTCATATTAGGACATTATTACTTACTTTCTTCAACAATAAACCATTTAATAAATTAATAGAAAATGGACACGTGTATCTTGCCCAGCCTCCTTTATTTAAAATCAATAAAGGAACAAAAGGGATTTATATAAAAGATGAAAAAGAATTAGTAGAATATATTTTAAATAATAATAAAGAATTAAAGAAAATGAAAAAAGGAAGCAAAGAGTTCAATAGAGTTTTAGATGAAGAAAAATCAAAAATGAGCATTCAAAGATTTAAGGGTTTAGGGGAGATGAATCCTGAAGAATTGTGGAGTACCACTTTAGATCCAGAAACTAGAAATTTACTCCAAGTTCAATATTCTAAAGATATTAAAAAAGATCAAACTCTTATTCACACATTAATGGGGAGTGATGTAGCATTAAGAAAAGATTTTATTGTTTCAAATGCTATTAATGTCCAGAATTTAGATATTTAATAATGAAGTTTTTCGAAACTTCAAAATACTATTCATTAAAAAAATCAACATACCTTAATCTAAGATGGATAGGTATTATTGGACAATTGATTACAATTAATGTTGTCTATTTTATATTTAATTTTAATTTTGACTTTGTACTAGCTAATTTAATAATTTTTATAGGAGCTACTAGCAATTTTTATTTAACTTATATTAATAAAAAAACGCAATTATCTGACAGAGTTGCTTTTCATTTTTTATTAATAGATATATTACAACTAAGTTATTTAATTTATCTAACTGGTGGAATTACAAACCCATTTGTAATCTTTTTAATAATTCCAAGTTTTTTTTCTTCATCTAATTTAAGTCTTAAAACAAATATTTTACTTGTATTAATTACTACTATTGTAATTATTTTTCTAACTTTTTATCATCATGATTTACCGTTTCCATTAAATGAACATTATCATGTGAGTTTATATTATTCTTATTCGATCCCCACAGCATTAATCATAGCTTTAATTTTCATGAACTATTTTTCTATAAATTTTGGAGTAGAGTCTAGATTGAGAAAAGAAGCTTTGAATAAAATGGAAGAAATTATGGCTAAAGAACATGAGCTCTTATCCCTAGGTGGTCAGGCTGCTGCTGCGGCACACTCCTTAGGAACACCTTTTTCTACAATAAAAATTATTTCCAGAGATTTATTGGAACAATTTAAAGACAATGTTGAAGTTAACAAGGATATTGAGTTATTGGTCAGTCAAATAGAGAGATGCAGTGAAATACTAAAGAAGATAACATTAAACCCTGCAATTGAAGATGATTTTATTGATAGAGACACAACTTTATCTGAATATATAAAAGAAATAGTAAAATCTTTTAAAGAAATAAGTAATAAAAAATTTATTGTTAATTTTGATCAAAACTCAAATCCATTAAAAATTACAAAATCTATTGAAATCGTTTATGGGTTAAGAAATTTTATTGGCAATGCAAATAAATTTTCGAACAGCAAGGTGTTTATAAATATTAAAAGTGATAGCGATTCTACAGAAATTTTGATTGAAGATGATGGAAATGGTTACCCGAAAGATGTATTAAATAAAATAGGAGAGCCCTATGTAAAATCATTTCAATCTTCAGAAAAATCTAAATCAGGATTAGGATTGGGAATATTTATAGGTAAAACTTTATTAGAAAAAAACTATGCGAATATTTTATGTATAAATTCAAAAACAAGAAGTGGTGCAGAAGTTAGTATAAAATGGAAAAATAAAGATTTATTAAATCTTTAATGTAATTTATTTTTAGATTGAAAAAGTCCACCAAGTTGAGAAATCATTACATCACCAAGTTCATGAACATCCGTTATTTTTATAGCTTTATCATAGTATCGTGATACATCATGGCCGATTCCAATAGCCAAAATTTCAACATCACTTTGAGTTTCTACAAATTTAACTACTTTTTTTAAATGTTTTTCTAAAAAATCGCCAGAATTAACAGATAGTGTAGAATCATCTACTGGTGCACCATCAGATATAACCATTAAAATTTTTCTTTTTTCTTTTCTTTTTTTAATTCTATTGAAAGCCCAAGATATGGCTTCGCCGTCTATATTCTCTTTCAACAAACCTTCTTTAAGCATTAAACCAAGGTTATTTTTTGCTTGTCTCCACCGTGTATCAGCTGCTTTATATATAATATGTCTTAAGTCATTAAGTCTCCCAGGTTTTTTTGGTTTATCACTTTTATTCCATAACTCTCTACTTTTTCCACCCTTCCAATTTTTTGTAGTAAAACCTAAGATTTCAACTTTAACAGAACATCGTTCAAGTGTTCTAGATAATATATCTGCACAGATTGCAGCAATAGTGATAGGTCTTCCTCGCATAGATCCAGAATTATCAATTAATAAAGTTACAATTGTATCTTTAAAATCTAAATCTTTTTCTTTTTTAAAAGATAAAGAATTATAAGGGTCCATAATAATTCTTGGTAATTTAGAACTATCTAGCAAGCCCTCTTCTAAATCAAACTCCCAGGCCCTATTTTGTTTTGCTAACAGTTGTCTTTGTAATTTGTTTGCAAGTTTTGTTATAAGATCTTGGAAACCAACTAATTGTTGATCTAAGTTTTTTCTTAATTTTATAGTTTCTTGGATTTCTTCCAAAGTTTCTGCTTTCGCAACTTCATCAAATTGGGTTGTAAAAATTTTATAATCTTGTTCAGCATTTTTGGAATTTGTTTTTTGTAAAATGCGCTCAGTGTTTTCTTTTGAAGAGTCTGTATCAACCAATTGTTCATCAATTTGATATTCATCAATATCATATCCTGTATCTAGACTTGTTTGAGCTTCATCTTGTCGTTTTTTTTCTTGCTCCCCCTCAGAGGGGTTTTCATCATCGCTACTAGAGGTGTTTTCTTGCTCACTATCTTCATTTTTATCTTGTTCATTTTCTGAACTAAAAATGTCCATTTCTTGAAGAATTTCAGTAAATTTTAAACTATAGTTATTTTGATTTTCTAAATTCTTACTTAAAAAATCAAAGTGTTTATCTATAGAGGAGTTAAAATCTTTTTCCCAAAAATTTAATATTTTTGTTGTTAAAGAATTAAGTTTTATATTAAAAAATTTTTTTAACATATATAACTCAAATGCTTCAGTGACAGGAACATCTTCTTTAGTTTTCAATTGATCTTTACGTTTAAGACTTATTTTTTGGTAATAATTTTCACTTAAGTTTTTTTTTATACCTTTAAGCATTTTACCACCCAAGAGCTCATATCTAATTTTTTCTGCTATACTGTATAGGGACTTACAAGTAGTATTATTAGGCATATTCTTGTTGAAAGTTTCTTTGTTTGAAAATCTTTTTTTGAGAGCAATTGTGTCTGCTTCAGCCCTTAATCTTACAAAATCATTTTTACTAGATAAATTATCTATTTCAAAAAAATTTGTATTTTTAGCGTTTAAATCTTTATTTATATTTTTTGTATTAGATTCAAAATTATCAGCTATTACTCTTGAGGTTGAAATTAATGCCTGTCTAAATTTTTCTTTAATTTCATTTTCTTTGTTGCTCATTTAAATTTGAATATTTATCATTGATTCAGGCAACTCATCCCCAAAGCATCTTTGATAATATTCAGCTATTGTATTTTTCTCTATATCGTCACATTTATTCAAAAATGTAACTCTGAATGCATACCCTGTATCTTTGAATATTTCTGCATTCTCTGCCCAATGCATAACTGTACGTGGACTCATAACAGTAGATATATCACCAGCAACAAATCCTTTTCTGGTTAACGATGCTACTTTAATCATATTTGCAATTATTTCTTTTCCTTTGGCATTATTGAAATTCTTATTTTTAGCTAAAATAATTTCCATCTCTCTATCAAGACTTAAATAGTTTAAAGAGGTTACTATATTCCATCTATCCATTTGACCTTGGTTAATTTGCTGAGTACCATGATACAATCCCGTTGTATCTCCCAAGCCTATAGTATTAGAAGTTGCAAATAATCTAAAAAATTTATTTTGTTTTATTACTTTATTTTTGTCTAGAAGGGTAAAACTACCTTCTGCTTCTAGCACTCTTTGAATAACAAACATTACATCTGGTCTTCCAGCATCATATTCATCAAACACTAAAGCTACAGGATTTTGAATTGACCAAGGCAATATCCCTTCTTTAAATTCTGTAATTTGTTTTCCATCTTTTATTACAATTGCATCTTTTCCAATGAGATCAATTCTACTTACGTGACTATCTAGATTTACTCTGATACATGGCCAATTTAATCTTGCTGCTATTTGTTCAATGTGGGTAGATTTCCCAGTTCCATGATATCCCTGGACTAAAACCCTCTTATTAAATGCAAAGCCTGATACGATTGCCAAAGTTGTATCTCTATCAAATTTATAATTTTTATCTATTTCTGGCACATATTCACTCCGCTTTGAAAATGCATCAACTTCCATATCAGATTTAATTCCAAAAGTTTGATTTAAAGATATTTTAATGTCTGGTTGTATATTTAAATTAAGTGTCAATTTTTTCCCTATATGTATTTTTTAGTTGTGTATAAGCTAAAGTAATTAATTTTAGCTTTTCTTCATACTGTTTATTTCCCAAATTAATATCAGGGTGAAATTTTTTGACAAGAGTTTTGAATTTATCTTGTATTTTTTCCCATTTTAAACCCACCGAAACA
>Ga0114997_10003263_pt1 | contig 12769 bp, 12 predicted proteins | sample ArcticOcean_MG_C_2_FD_87045 | JGI IMG/M metagenome (GOLD analysis project Ga0114997, IMG submission 87045) | Marine microbial communities from western Arctic Ocean - ArcticOcean_MG_CB4_136 | ecosystem: Environmental > Aquatic > Marine > Oceanic | place: Arctic Ocean: Canada Basin | collected... | reverse complement strand
GATAAAAAATTTGATTTATTAATGAAAGAAAGTAAAGAGCTTGCAAAAAAAAATTGGAAAGGATCAGGTGATAGCTCTGTGGATCAAATATGGTTTGATATAAAGGATCGTTTAGGAGCAACAGATTTTTTAGGATATGCTACCGATAAAGCAGAAGGTATAATAACTCTAATTCTTAAGAACAATAAAGAAGTCCAAGGCCTTAAAGAAAATGATGAAGGAATTATAATTACAAATCAAACACCTTTTTATGGTGAGTCTGGTGGACAAGTAGCTGATACAGGATCAATTTCTGATGAAAATTTTGAATTCGAAGTGTTGGATGTTCAAAAAAAACTAGGAGATTTATTTGTACATTACGGGAAAGTTAAAAAAGGTTCAATCAAACTAAATAATAGTGTTGAATTAAAAATAGACACTCAAAGAAGAAATAATATTAGAGCCTATCATTCTGCTACTCATTTATTACACGAGTCGTTACGAAGAATTTTGGGAGATCATGTAACTCAAAAAGGATCACTAGTTCAATCTGATCGATTAAGATTTGATTTTAGTCACATGAAACCTATTTCAGAAGAAGAGATTAAAAAAGTTGAATTTTATGTTAATTCAATAATCCAAAAAAAATCTGATGTTAAAACAAGAGTAATGACTCCCAAAGAGGCAGTTGAGAAAGGTGCTCTAGCTTTATTTGGAGAAAAATATGGTGATGAGGTTAGAGTTTTATCTATGGGAGATGATGAGGGTCAATTCTTTTCAACAGAGTTATGTGGAGGTACACACGTTTTAAATACAGCTGATATTGGAAAATTTAAGATAATAAGTCAATCGTCTATAGCTGCTGGTGTAAGAAGAATTGAAGCATTAAGAGACGCCCAATTAGAAGACTTTTTAAAAGAAAAAGAGAATATATCTAATTTATCAAATCAAAAGAATGAAGCAACTGTAAAAGAATTAACATTAGAAATCATTGAATTAGGTGGAAAACCTAACCTTCAAAATAACGATCAAACATCCTTAATTAAAGAACTTAATAAACAATTTGATCAACTTTCAGTTAGCTCAATCTTAAAAGATAAAACAAAAAATAAAATTAAAGATCAAGTTATTAATGGGATTAAGGTTAGGTTTCAAAATATCTTAGATTTACCATTTAAAGATTTGCGTAAGTTGATTGATGATGGAAAAAAAGAAATTGGAGAAGGATTGGTAATAATTTATGCAATCAATAATAATAAAGTTGGATTAGCCGTGGGTGTTACCAAAACATTAGAAGGTAAATTTGATGCTGTAAAAATTGTTAGAGCAGGTTCTGAAATTATCGGTGGTAAGGGTGGAGGTGGAAGAAATGACTTTGCTCAAGCAGGTGGAACGCTACCTGATAAAATTGAAGAATCTTTTGAAAATATTAAAAAATTAATTAATTAAGCTTTTTCTTAAGTTGACTATCTAGTTCATCTAAAAATTGATTGGTAGTTAAATAATTACTTGAAGGACTAATTAAAATAGCTAAGTCTTTTGTCATAGATCCATTTTCTACGCAATCTATACAAACCTTTTCTAATGTAGTTGAAAATTTAATTAAATCATCGTTACTATCTAATTTTCCTCTGTGAGCTAAACCTCTAGTCCAAGCAAAAATTGAAGCAATGGGGTTGGTTGAAGTTTCCTTACCTTGTTGATGCATTCTATAATGCCTTGTGACAGTGCCATGAGCAGCTTCAGCTTCCATAGTTTTCCCATCAGGAGCAAGAAGAACACTTGTCATTAAACCTAAAGATCCATATCCTTGTGCAACTGTATCTGACTGCACATCTCCATCGTAATTTTTACAAGCCCAAATGTACTTACCACTCCATTTCATGGCGCAAGCAACCATGTCATCAATTAATCTATGCTCGTATGAAATATTAAGTTTTTCAAAATCTTTTTTAAATTCTTTATCAAAAATTTCTTGGAAGATATCCTTAAATCTACCATCATAAATTTTTAAAATTGTATTTTTTGTAGAAAGATAAACAGGCCATTTTTTAATTATACCATAATTAAAACAAGATCTTGCAAAGTCTTCTATAGATTTATCCAAGTTGTACATTGATAAAGCAATCCCGGGTCCAGGAAAATTAAAGACTTCATATTTAATTTCATCACTACCATCTTCTGCTGTCCACTTAACTTCCATTTTTCCTTTTCCAGGTACCTTAAAGTCCGTTGCTCTATATTGATCACCAAAAGCATGTCTTCCAATAATTAAAGGATCAGTCCATGTGGGTACAAGTTTTGGAATATTTTTACAAATTATAGGTTCTCTAAATACTGTTCCACCAAGAATATTTCTGATAGTTCCATTTGGTGAACGCCACATTTTTTTTAATTTAAATTCTTCTACACGCCCCTCATCAGCAGTAATTGTTGCGCATTTAATACCAACGTTGTGTACTTTAATTGCTTTAGCTGAATCTATTGTTATTTGATCATCTGTGTAATCGCGACTTTTCATCCCAAGATCGTAGTATTTAATATCCAAATCCAAATAAGGCAAAATCAGTTTTCTTTTAATGAATTCCCAAATGATTCTAGTCATTTCATCACCATCTAGTTCAACAACTGAATTTTTAACCTTTATTTTAGACATAAATGAATAATATATATTAGTAATTGTAATTTAGTGCTTTATATACATATTAATAAAAAATTATCAAATAGAACTTATGTTAAAAAAAATTTTCCCAAAAATTCATGCTGAAGGATATAAATTTTTAGCAATAGCTATTTTTGTAACAATCTTTTTATATTTTTTAAGCACCTTTTTAGGATTAATTTGTTTAGTATTATCTATATGGGTTTATTATTTTTTTAGAGATCCGGAACGAATCTCAATAAATGATGAAAATTATTTAACAAGCCCAGCAGATGGTGAAGTTTTAATGGTACATGAGGTGGACGGACCAAAGGAATTAGGTTTAGGGAATAAAAAATTTACAAAAATTAGTATCTTTATGAATGTATTTGATTGCCACGTAAATAGAACACCTTGCGAAGGAAAAATTTCAGAAATACTTTATAAACCAGGAAAATTTTTGAATGCATCACTTGATAAAGCAAGTGAAGATAATGAAAGAAATTATTATAAAATAATTAATAATCATGGCGAAGAAGTAATTGTTGTTCAGATTGCTGGATTAATTGCTAGAAGAATTGTTTGTGAATCTAGTAAGGACCAGCAACTTCAACAAGGTGAAAGAATTGGAATGATTAGATTTGGAAGTAGAGCTGATGTTTATTTTGAAAATTATCAAACTTTAGTAAAAGTAGGACAAAAGACAATTGCTGGTGAAACACTATTAGCTAAAAGGTAGCTTATGGAACAACCAAAAAATAATTTTAAAATAGTATCAGATAAAAAAGCAAGAATGCTTTTGCCTAATGCATTAACATTAATTAATGTTTGCATTGGATTAAGTTCAATTAAATTTGCATTAGATGCAAAATTTGAATTATCAATTATAGCTATTATTTTTGCAGCAATCTTTGATACTCTAGACGGTAGGGTTGCAAGATTATTAAAAGGAACCTCATTAGTAGGAAAAGAACTAGATTCATTGGCAGATTTAATAAGTTTTGGTGTAGCCCCTGCTTTCATAATGTATTTTTGGTCATTAAATAATATGGGTAAATTTGGCTGGTTACTTACAATGATTTATGTTGTTTGTGTTGCTCTCAGACTCGCACGATTTAATGTTAGCTCAAACCTAGAACCTTCATGGAAAGATGACTATTTTGAAGGAATACCCTCTCCGGCAGGTGGAATGTTAATATTAATGCCATTAATATTCAGCTTAAGTGAAATAAATTTAATTGATATCAATTATAATATTATAGTACCAATATTTTTTGTTTCAATTTCATTTTTAATGATTAGTAAAGTTCCAACATTTGCATTTAAAAAAATTTCCATTCCTCGTCGTATGACAATTTTTGCACTATTTGGAATAGTGTTATTTTTTGGTTTGTTATTAATTTATACCTTTAAAGTTCTAATTATTTGTGGGTTAATCTATATTTCTTTAATTCCAATTGGATATTTTAATTATCAAAAAATTTATAAACAAAAAATCATAAATGGTGAAAATAATGAAAATGATGACCTAGAGGATATTCTTTAAATGAAAAAAAATGTAATTGTATCTCTAGCTGATTCAAACTACTTCAATTTACTTAATGAATTAGTTGATTCCATTAAAAGTTTTGAAAAAAGCAAAGATATAGCAATCTGTATTTTGGATGCGGGCTTATCGGAACAAGAAAAAAATATACTATCAAAAAAAGTTGACGAAATTAAATCGGCTGAATGGGACATTGATGTTCCAGCATTTAAAGTTAAGGGCAGAGAATGGTTAAAGAGTCAAGTATCCAGAGCCTTTCTTCCTAAATATTTTCCAAACTATGAAAAATATCTGTGGATTGATTGTGATGCTTGGGTGAATGATTGGAACTCTGTAGAGCTATATTTCAAAGCTTGTGAAAATGGTAAATTAGGGATCACGCAAACATTGGGACCAGGATACAAAATAATGTCAAAAGTAAATTGGTTATTTGGAAAAGTAGCAATAATTAAATCTCAAAATTTTAAACACGCAATAAAATCAAAAGTAGGAATAAATAAAGCAAGAAAACTAGCTTTTGCTCCACATATAAATATTGGAGTTTTTTCGTTAGAAAGAAACTCTCCAGGTTGGGTTTCTTGGCAGAAAAATCTTCTACAAACTTTAAAGAGTGGAAATATTTTTGGTTCAGAAGGTTTGGCAATTAATATGTCTGTATATATAGACAATCTTGAAACTGAATTTTTACCACTAAACTGTAATTGGATTGCCAGTAACTTATTACCTAAATTTGATGAGATAAAAAATACATTTGTTGAACCTTACTTACCAAATTATGAAATAGGAATTATGCATTTAGCTGCAGGAATTTGGGATGGTGGTAAAGATATGAGACTAGATAAAGAAGTTAAAATTAAGATTCAGTCTATTCAAAAAAAAGTATTATCTAAAAGTTTAAGGTTTGGTCGTTAATTGAAAAAGAATAGAATTTCTAAAAATTGGATTAACAAACAAAAAAGAGATATTTATGTCAGACAGTCTCAAGTAGATGGTTATAGAGCAAGATCAGCTTATAAATTAATAGAAATTGATGAAAAATTTAAAATTTTAAAAAATGGAATATCGGTAATAGATTTAGGTGCATCACCAGGTAGCTGGTCTCAATATATCGCAAGAACTGTAAAGAGCGGAAGATTAGTTTCGATTGACATAAAAGGCATGGAGGAAATTGACAATACAATTCTAATTAAAGGTGATTTCACAGAAAACGATTCACAAAAAAAAATTAAAGGATTTTTTAAATCAAAAGTAGATGTCGTTGTGTCTGATATGGCTGTTAACACAACTGGTATAAAGGATATAGACGCTATTTACACAGGCGAACTGGCAATGGAGGCAATGAACTTTGCTAAGGAAATACTAGTTAAAGAGGGACGTTTTGTCTCTAAAATATTCTTAGGTTCGTCATTTAATGAGATTGTGGCTTTAGGGAAAAAGATATTTAAAGAAGTGAAGGTGTTTAAGCCCAAGGCTAGTAGAAAAGAATCTAAAGAAAGTTTTATTATTTGTAAAATACTAAGATAGAGACTTTAATTCTAAAAGGAATCATATATAAATCATTATGGATCCTATAAAAGAAGCTCTCACCTTTGATGATGTCACAATGGCACCAAAATACTCAGAAGTTTTACCTTCTGATGTAGATACGAGTACAAAATTATCACCTAATTTAACCCTAAAAATTCCCTTACTATCTTCTGCAATGGACACTGTAACTGAGGGTAAAATGGCTATAGCTATAGCAAAGGCTGGAGGTATAGGAGTTATACATAGAAACCTAGACATTAAAAAACAAATTGATGAAATTAAAAAAGTAAAAAAATTAAAATTACTAGTTGGAGCAGCTGTTGGAGCTGGTCCTTTAGAACTTAAAAGAGCAAAAGCAATTCTAAAAGAAAAAGTAGATTTAATTGTAGTTGATACAGCTCATGGTCATAGTAAAAAAGTTGCAGAAATTATAAAAGCAATAAAGAAATCAAAAACAAATAAAACAACCTTATGTGCTGGAAATATAGCAACTGCCGAAGCTGCCAAATTTTTAATAAAATTGGGTGTAGATATTGTTAAAGTTGGTATTGGACCAGGATCAATTTGTACAACAAGGTTAGTGGCTGGCATTGGTGTGCCCCAGTTAAGCGCAATAATAGAAGTAAAAAAAGGTGTAAAAAATAATAAAACAAAAATTATTTCAGATGGTGGAATAAAATATTCAGGCGATATCGCTAAAGCATTATCTGCAGGAGCAGATGCAGTGATGATAGGTTCTTTGTTCGCAGGTAGCACAGAGACACCTGGAAAATTAATTAAAAAAAATGGGAAATTATTTAAAAGTTTTAGGGGCATGGGATCTGTTGGCGCAATGAATAAAGGGTCTGCTGATAGATATTTTCAAACAAAGCAAAAAGATGCATCTAAGTATGTGCCAGAAGGTGTGGAAGGCTTTGCAAGATATAAAGGTGATGTTAAAAGTATAGTTTATAAATTAATTGGTGGATTGAAATCATCAATGGGATACCTGGGTGCAAAGAAAGTGTCTAATCTTAAAAATAAACCTAATTTTGTAAAAATAACAAAAGCTGGTTTTTATGAAAGTATGGTTCATAATGTTGATGAAGTAACAAAAGACAATAAATACTCATGATAAAAACAATTAAATTGATATTATTTTTTTTTATAGTTCTAAATCTAATAAATTCTGCAGTAGCAGAAAATATTTTTTTTGAGGATGGGAAAAAAAAATATGATGAAAAAGAATACGAAGAATCAAAATTTTTATTTCAAAGAAGTATAGTTTTTAACCCTAAAGATCATCACTCGTACTTATATTTAGCAAAAATTTATAATCATGAAGACAATAAGACAGAAGAGCAAAAAAATATTAATACAGTACTTTTACTGGACCCAAAAAATGAAGAAGCAAATTATTTACTAATGGAAATAGAACTTAAAAAATCTAATTACTCAAAAGTTAGAGAATTAGCAGAAAATTTTTCTACAATTTGTAATAAATTGTGTAATAAAAAAAGTTCAATTCTGGAGTCTTTAAAGAATTTGGAACCTAAAAATGAGTCTTAGTAATAATTTAAGCAAAATCCTAATAATAGATTTTGGATCTCAGTTTACACAACTAATAGCTAGAAGAATAAGAGAATTTGGTGTTTTTTCAGAAATTATTAGTCATAAAAAAATAAATATTAATAAAATTATTAAAGAAAATATTGCTGGAATAATTTTTTCTGGCGGCCCCCTTAATGTTTATGAAAATGATAAATTTAAGTTTGAAAAAAAAATTTTAAAATTGAATTTGCCAATTCTTGGCATATGTTTTGGTCATCAAATATTATCAAAGGAATTAGGTGGAAAAGTTAAAAAATCTAAACATAGAGAGTTTGGTCTTGCAACAATAACCAAAGTTTCAAATAGCATCTTAACCAAAAATTTTTTTACTAAAAAAAATACTTGCAACGTTTGGATGAGTCATGCTGACCAAGTATCTAAAATGCCTCAAAATTTTAAAGTTATTGCCTCAACAAAAAATTCAAAATTAACTATAATTGAAAACTCTAAAGATAATTTCTATGGTGTGCAGTTTCACCCAGAAGTGACGCATACTCATAAAGGTAAAATTTTATTACGTAATTTCCTTTTTCTTATATGCAAAATTAAAAGAAACTGGTCTTCTAAAGATCAAAAATTAAAATTAATTAAAGAAATTAAAGAGCAGGTAGGTAACAATAAAGTAATTTGTGGACTATCAGGTGGAGTTGATAGTAGTGTAGTTGCACAACTTTTGAGCAAAGCAATTGGAAGAAACCTAACATGCATATTCGTTAATAATGGTCTTTTAAGAAAAAATGAAGAAACTCAGGTAGTCAATACATTTAAAAAAAAATTAAAGATGAATTTAATTTATGTTAATGCTGAAAAAGAATTTATTAAAAAACTAACAAATGTTTCTGATCCAGAAAAAAAAAGAAAAATTATTGGAAATTTATTTATTAAGATATTTGAAAGATATGCAAAAAAAATTAAAAATGTAAAATTTCTTGCACAAGGAACTCTTTATCCCGATCTAATCGAAAGTAAGTCAGTAACTGGCAGCCAAACATCAAAAATAAAATCTCACCATAATGTGGGCGGTTTACCCAAACGTATGAAATTAAAATTAGTTGAACCTCTTAAATTTTTATTTAAAGATGAAGTTAGAAAATTAGGCTTAGAGCTTAATTTATCGAAAGATATAATATCCAGACATCCATTTCCAGGACCTGGGCTAGCAATAAGAATGCCAGGTATTATAACTAATGAAAAAATTAAAATTTTAAAAGAAGCAGATTTCTACTTTATTAAAGCTTTACGTGACCATGGATTATATCATAAAATTTGGCAAGCTTATGCAGCCTTACTACCAGTAAAAACTGTTGGTGTTATGGGGGATAATCGAACGTATGAACATATTTGTTTATTAAGAGCAATTACATCTGAAGATGGAATGACGGCAGATTTTTTTGATTTTCCTAAAGGCTTTATGCAGTCAATTTCTAATCAAATTATTAATAATATTAGAGGTATTAATAGAGTAGTTTATGATGTTACTTCAAAGCCACCTAGCACTATTGAATTGGAATAATAATTTACTATAAAATACTATGAAATATTTACACACAATGATTAGAATATCTGATGTTAATCAGTCACTAAACTTTTATTGCAATGGATTGGGACTTATTGAGACAAGAAGAATAGAAAATGAGCAAGGAAAATTTACACTTATTTTCTTAGCAGCACCAGGAGATAAAAAAGTAGAATTAGAACTAACTTATAATTGGGAGGGTGAAAAATTAGGAGATGGATCTAGAAATTTTGGTCATTTAGCATATCGTGTTGAAAATATTTATGAAACTTGTGAAAGATTGCAAAAAATGGGTTATTTAATAAATAGACCTCCAAGAGATGGTCACATGGCATTTGTCAGATCGCCAGACAACATATCTATAGAAATTTTGCAAGAAGGTACTTTAGAAGCTAAAGAACCATGGGTTAGCATGAAAAATACAGGAAAGTGGTAATGTTTAAATGAAAAGTAAATTTTTAGAAATTCTTAGAAAGAAAAATAAAACTAAGATCATTTGTTTAACAGCTTATTCTAAAAACATTGCACAGGTTATAGACAAACATTGTGACATTGTTTTAGTTGGAGATTCTCTGGGGTCTGTTTTGTATAACTATAAATCCACAAGAAGTGTAACGCTTGATATAATGATTGAGCATTCTAAGAGTGTAAGAATGGGAGTGAAAAAAAGTCTCATGGTTGTTGATATGCCATACAATACTTATAGAAATAGCTCAGAAGCCCTAAAGAATGCAAGGGCAATTATTTCAAAAACAAAGTGTGACGCAGTTAAATTAGAAGGTGGAAAAAAATTATACCCTATAATCAAAATATTGATTAAAAATAAAATTCCAGTAATGGGACACTTGGGGCTCCTTCCCCAGTCAGCTAAAAGCTTTAAAGCTAAAGGAAAAAAAACAAGTGAAAGAAAAAATCTTTTAAAAGATGCTAAAATTTTAGAAGATCTAGGTGTTTTTTCTATTGTTCTTGAATGTGTGGAAAGCTCATTAGCTAAGGAAATTACAAAAACTATAAGTATTCCAACTATTGGAATCGGAGCTTCTGTTAATTGTGATGGACAAGTTTTAGTTACTGATGACCTAATTGGGTTAAATCCAATAAAGGTTAGATTTGTTAAGAGATTTACAAATATTACAAAAAAAATAAATTCTGCTATAATTAAATATAAAAATGAAGTCAGAAGTAAAAAATTTCCTAAGAAAATTCACAGTTACTAAGATATGAATTTTAGTAAAGAAGAGTACAAAAATAGATTAAAAAAAGTTCAAAAATCTATGCAGGATAAGGGCATAGAATTATTAATTTCTCATGATACAGCTAATATATATTATCTAACAGGATATGATGCTTGGTCATTTTATTACGCTCAAGCAGTAGTGGTCCACGTTAACGCAGAAGAACCATTGTGTTGGGTCAGAAAACAAGACTCTGGTGGTGCTTATATAAAAACATATTTAAAAAATGAAAATATTTTAGTTTATGATGAAAAATATATTCATACTTGGCCACTCCATCCTTACGATAATCTTGTAGAAATTATTAAAGAAAATAAATGGGATAAACTTAAGATTGGTTTGGAAATGGATAGTCATTACTTTACTGCATACTGTTATGAAAAAATCAAACTAGGACTACCAAACGCTAAATTAAAAGATTCTGAAAGATTAGTTAATTGGGTACGGATTGTAAAATCTAATGCTGAGATTGAGCTTATGAAGTTAGCAGCAATAATTTCTCAAAAAGGAATGGAAACAGCAATTGATGTAATAAAACCCGGTGTAAGACAGTGTGATGCAGTTGGCGAAATTCAAAAAGCCTTATTTTATGGAACTCCAGAGTTTGGGGGGGAATATTCCAGTATTGCAACTTTACTGCCAACAGGTAAGGGCACTTCAGCATCTCATTTAACCGCAACTCAAGATAAGTTTGTTGAGGGAGAGGCTACAATAATAGAGCTTTCAGGTGTGTATAAAAGATATCACTGCCCAATGGCTAGAACAGTTTTGCTTGGAAAACCTGATCAAAAGAAAATTGACACTATGAATAGAACAAATGAAGCATTGCAGGCAGGTATTAATTCTGCAAAACCAGGAAATACAGCGGATGATGTTGCTCAAGCATTTTGGAAAATATTAGATAAATACGGAATAGAAAAAACATCAAGAACTGGATATTCAATAGGCATTGGTTATCCACCAGATTGGGGTGAGCATACCTTAAATATATCAAAAGGTGATATGACTATATTAGAACCAAATGTAACTTTTCACATGATTGCTGTGATGCAATTTGGTGATTGGGGAGTTGAAGCCTCTGAAGCTATAAGAATAACTGACAAAGGGTGTGATTTATTCTGTAATTTTTCTAAAGATTTGCACATTAAATAATTCAAATAAAAAGTGCTTGATAAATAAGCTAACAAATGTTTTAAATTCTCTAAAAAATTATGTCAAAAAATAGTCAGTTTGTAAAATTTGATAATGTAGACAAGAGCTACGATGGGAAAACCTTAGTAGTAAAAGGTCTAAATCTAGATATTGAAGAGGGTGAGTTTGTAACAATGTTGGGACCCTCTGGATCTGGTAAGACTACTTGTTTAATGATGTTGGCTGGTTTTGAAACAGCAACGAATGGTGAGATTTATTTAGATAATAAAGTTATTTCAAACATCCCACCTCACAAAAGAGGAATTGGAATGGTATTCCAGAATTACGCTTTATTTCCTCATATGACGGTATATGAAAATTTAGCATTTCCATTAAGAGTTAGAAAAATTCCCAAAGATGAAGCTGATAAAAAAATTGATAAAGCATTATCAATGGTGTCTCTACAAGGTTTTGAAACGAGAATGCCTATGCAATTGTCTGGAGGACAGCAACAACGGGTAGCAGTAGCAAGATCATTAGTTTTTGATCCCCAATTAGTATTAATGGATGAACCATTAGGAGCCTTAGATAAAAATTTAAGAGAAAGTATGCAGTATGAAATTAAACATATTCATGAAAGTATTGGTGTAACAGTTGTCTATGTAACACATGACCAAACTGAAGCTTTAACAATGTCAAACCGTATAGCAGTATTTAACGATGGTAAAGTTCAGCAACTTTCAAGTCCAGATAAACTATATGAAGAACCAGAGAATTCTTTTGTGGCAGGGTTCATTGGAGAGAACAACATCTTTAATGGAACAGTTAGCGATATTTCTGGTGATACTTGCAAAGTTAAATTAAAAAATGGCACTGAAGTTTTATCAAACCCAATCTCTGTGAAAACAAAAGGTGATAAAACAACCATTTCTTTAAGACCAGAAAGAGCTTTAATTAATCCAGAAAAAAAAATGGATAATAATCATCAGGGAAAAATTGAAGAAGTTATTTATCACGGTGACCATACAAGAGTTAGAATTAACATATTAGGAAATGATCAATTTATTTTAAAAGTTCCAAACAGTACTTCAAATCTAAATATAAAACTGGGAAACCAAATTAATGTTGGATGGAATATTAAAGATTGTAGAGCATTAGATCCAAAATAAAAATAAAAAATTACCTAATAAATAAAGGCAAATTAGACATAATTGGCTGTTGACACATTCATTCGATATTGTTTTACTTTCGCTTTATAAAAATACGTTAACGTTTAATAGGAGAGAAAATGAAAAAACTAAGTAAACTATTACTGGCTATTTCTTTTGTTGTTTCTATCACTTCTTCGGCATTTGCAGTTACTGTAGTGTCTTGGGGTGGAGCTTATACAGAAAGTCAAAAGCTAGGTTACGGTGATCCGGCAGCTGCGAAATTAGGTATACCAGTTAATTGGGTAGACTATTCTGGTGGATTATCAGAAGTTAAAGCACAAGTAGAAGCTGGTGCAATTACATGGGACATCATTGATGTTTATGCAATGGACACTATTAATGGATGTGACGAAGGTCTATTCGTTGAATTCGATTTCGATAAAGATTTCGGAG
>Ga0114997_10003260_pt1 | contig 12770 bp, 13 predicted proteins | sample ArcticOcean_MG_C_2_FD_87045 | JGI IMG/M metagenome (GOLD analysis project Ga0114997, IMG submission 87045) | Marine microbial communities from western Arctic Ocean - ArcticOcean_MG_CB4_136 | ecosystem: Environmental > Aquatic > Marine > Oceanic | place: Arctic Ocean: Canada Basin | collected... | reverse complement strand
TGCCTCATCATCCATTCCAACAATACTTCTTTGTGAGATATAAATCTCTGAAGTATTTTTTTCGACCCCGTTTTCAATTCGAGTTCTAAACTTTCTTCTATCTGCTAAATTTGATAACCCATCTAACCATGCGTCAAATCTACTGGCCATTCCTTTTTTTGTATCAAATTTTAATTTTGATGACTTAATCCATTCGGTCTCCATAACACCTGTTCGTTTATTTAAAACTTTAATACCGAATCCTAATTCTTGCCAAAAAGTTTCTAAATGAGGCCATAACTTAGCAGGCTCCTCATTAACAACTAACCATCTTAGGTTTCCTGACTTAACAATTTCCATTCCTTCGGGGTTCTGAAGGACCTTGACCTCTGTAAATCCCACTTTTTTTGCATCTTCATAATCTTTATAAGAAACAGCTTCCCCAGGAACACCATATTGAACATTGGTTTCGATATCAGTTAAATCTGGCGGGACATCAAGCCTTTTAGCCCTTGATGAACTTACATAATCTGGCTGAGTTATTGCATCTACCACTTCATTGTCAGTCAATATGTCCATATCAGCACAAGATATTAGTGATAGTAGCAATGAGATTATAATAATATTTTTCATTTAATGGCTTCAAAAGCCTCAGCTAGTTTAGTTTGATATTTCTTATCAAGATCAACTAAAGGAAGCCTTATCCCTTGGTTGATTAGCCCTAAATAATTTAAAAGCCACTTTACCGGTATTGGATTAGAATCAATGAACAACGCCTTATGAAGACTGCCCAACTTATTATTGATAGTTCTTGATTTTTCATTATTTCCATTCAAAAAATTATGACAAATATTATGCATTAAGTCTGGTTTTACGTTTGCCGTTACCGAAATAACTCCACATCCCCCTCTTTCCATATAATCCAAAAAAGTAAGGTCATCGCCACTAATAAAAATAAAACTATTTTTTACTTTATCTTTTAAGAAATCAATACGCTCTAATTCTCCAGTTGCATCTTTTATTCCAATTATATTTGATAGTTTACTTAAAGAGATAACTGTCTTATTTTCTAAATCACAGCCAGTTCTAGCTGGGACATTATATAAAATTTGTGGGATATCAACTGCGTCGTTGATGGTTTTATAATGCTCAAATAAGCCTTTTTGATTTGGCTTGTTGTAATAAGGTGTTACTAATAAACATGCATCCGCGCCTGCTTTTTTTGCTGATTGGGTTAAAAAAACTGCCTCTTTAGTTGAGTTTGCACCTGTTCCAGCAATTACTGGAATTCTTCCATCTATATGTAACACTGCCTCTTTTATTAGATAAGTGTGTTCGTCAAAATCAATTGTTGGGCATTCTCCAGTAGTGCCCAATACAACCACTCCATCTGTTTTATTTTCTATATGGAAATCGAGCAGGCTCTTAAATTTACCTATATCGATTGAACCATCGAAGTTCATTGGGGTCACTAATGCAACAATACTACCTTGAAACATATTTAATTCCATAGATCAAAAAATAATTTATATTCTACTTGAAACATTAAACAATTTGATTTTTATCTATATAACTAAAATTTATAATTAAATAATTTATTATTCTTTTTTAATATATAAAAATATTGTTATAGTTTCATTAATTTTATACGTAAAAGGCAGACTTAGGAGATATTAATCCTCTATAATTTAAGAATATGCTAAATAATTACTTTTTAATCATAATTAGTACGGTTCTTGTTAACAATATAGTGCTCACTAAGATTCTTGGTCTATGCCCTTTTATGGGTGTGTCTAAGAAACTTGAAACATCAATTAGTATGTCAGCGGCTACAGCATTTGTTTTAACAATTGGCTCAATGACTAGTTGGGCTATAAACCATTACCTTCTTGAGCCTAATGATCTTGTTTACCTTAGAACATTAACTTTTATTGTTGTCATTGCTGCTGTTGTGCAATTTACAGAGATGTTAATGGAAAAAAATTTTCCTGTGTTGTACAAAATGCTTGGGATATTTTTACCTCTAATTACTACAAATTGTGCTGTATTAGGTATCCCATTACTCAATGCTCAGGCCAGTTACACCCTCCTTGAATCAGCTTTTTTTGGTTTTGGTGGAGCTTTAGGATTTTCTTTTGTGCTGATTCTTTTTTCATCTACTCGAGAAAGATTAGAAGGTGCTCATATTCCCCAACCCTTTAAAGGGAGTGCGATTGCTATGATAACCGCAGCACTAATGAGTTTGGCATTTATGGGTTTTATTGGTTTGGATAAATAATGCTAACCTCAATATTAATAATATTATTTTTAGCTGTGATTATTGGTCTAGTTCTTGGATTTTCTTCAGTTCAGTTCAAAGTCGAAGGTGATCCAATCATTGAAAAAATTGACTCTATCTTACCTCAGACACAATGCGGTCAATGTACTTATCCTGGATGTAAGCCCTACGCTACTGCAATTGCAAATGGTGAAGCTGACATTAATCAATGCCCTCCTGGCGGGGAATCTGGTGTTAGAGCGCTTGCAGAATTAATGGGGGTTGAATATAAGCCTCTTAATGAATCTCATGGGATAACTAAACCAAAGTCTGTTGCATTTATAGATGAAGATACTTGTATTGGCTGCACTCTTTGTATTCAAGCATGCCCTGTTGATGCAATTTTAGGAGCAGCTAAACAGATGCATACAATAATTGAAAAAGAGTGTACTGGATGTGAATTATGTCTACCCCCTTGCCCTGTAGATTGCATTACTATGCCTGAGGTAGAAGAAGATACTGAAAATTGGAAGTGGAAGTATCCTGTCTATAATATTAGCAATGTTACGACAAATAAATCAAAGGCGACCCATTGAGTTTAATAGAAAAAATATTCAAGTTTAATGGTGGAATTAATGCTGAAACCAAGAAAAATATTTCAACATTATTACCAGTTGAAAAGATTAAAATTCCTAAAAAATTAATATTACCTTTAAGGCAACATATAGGGAATATGCCAAAAATAAAAGTTAATGTTGGTGATTACGTTCTTAAAGGTCAGCTTATTGCTGAAGCAGACGGGAATGTTTCAGCTGCAATTCATGCTCCAACATCTGGGAAAATTAAGTCTATAGAAAAGTTACTAATTCCTCACCCATCGGGATTACCTGATTACTGTATTGTGATATTGCCGGATATGAAAGATAAATGGATTGAAAAAAATTCAATTGATTGGAAAAAAATAGGCATAGATAAAACAATAAAATTGTTACTTAATTCTGGGATAGTTGGGCTAGGTGGTGCAGCATTTCCAAGTCATCTAAAATTAGGGTCAAATCGAAACAACAAAATAGAAACATTAATTGTTAATGCTGCTGAATGTGAGCCATATATTACTTGCGATGATATGTTAATGCGAGAAAAAAGTGAGGAGTTGATAAAAGGAATTCAGCTAGTTCAAGAGTTATTAGGGGCTAAAGAGACTATTATTGGAATTGAAGATAATAAGCCTGAAGCTTTAGATAAAATAAATTTGTTTCTTAAAGAACAATCCTCAATAAAAGCAAAAGTTGTTCCCACTATTTATCCAAGTGGTGATGCAAAGAGATTGATTTATCTTATTAATGGGATAAAAATACCAAAACAAAAAAGAGCAGTTGAGTTCGGTATTCAAATGTTTAACGTTGCAACAATAATAGCAATTTATCGCTTTATTGAATACGGGGAGCCATCACTAAGTAGAATCTTAACTATAACTGGAAACCTTCATAAACCTAAAAATTATGAAGTTTTATTTGGAACCTCATTAAAAGATCTTATAAAAAAATCAGGTGGTCAGATAAATAAAAATGATACATACATCATGGGTGGACCTATGATGGGCTTTAAGTTACCTTCGATTGATATCTCTGTTACTAAAACCATGAATTGTGTAATAAGTGCTGAGGAGGATATGATTAAAGAAAAAAAAGAGCCTCTTCCTTGTATTAGATGTTCTAAATGTGCTGAAGCATGCCCAGTGGAATTACAGCCTCAAGACCTGTTTTGGTTCTCAAAGTCAGATCAATTTGAGAAAGCACAGAGCTATAATTTATTTGATTGTATAGAATGTGGCTGCTGTTCATATGTGTGCCCAAGCAATATTCCTCTTGTTCAATTTTATAGATATGCTAAAAGTGAGATTATTGCAAAAAATATTGAAAAAGAAGAGGCAGATATTGCTCGAGAAAGAAATGACTTTAGAGTGCTAAGACTAGAAAGAGAGAAAAAAGAGCGTGCTGAAAGAAATGCAAAACGAAAATTAGAGAGTAGTAGTGGCGATAAATCTAAATTAATAGCAGAAAAGAGAGCGGAAATTGCTGATGCAATGAATCGAATCAACAAAAATGAAAATATTAAATAATGTTTAACCAACAATCACCATTTATTCAAAAAGCTACGAGTGTAACCATGGTTATGATGCTAGTGATGCTAGCTCTTTTACCAGGAATACTAGCTTATATATTTCTTTTTGGTATTGGGGTACTTCTTAATCTGACTATTGCAATTATTACCGCTGTGGTAGCAGAATATTTTATTCTTAGAATAAGAAATTTACCTGTCAAATTATTCATCACTGATGGAAGTGCTGTAGTGGCAGCAAGTTTATTAGCATTATCTATTCCGTCCATTGCTCCTTGGTGGATTATTGTTATAGGAACCCTCTTCACAATAATTGTTGCTAAACATATGTATGGAGGTTTAGGATCTAATTTATTTAATCCTGCAATGGTTGGATACGCAGTTCTTCTTATATCATTTCCTTCGGTTATGACTAAATGGCCACTGACTTCCTCGCACTTACTAGACTTCAATATCGCTCAACAAATGGAAGTATTTTTTTATGGCACAAAAGATCTTATTGATAGCGTCTCAAGCGCTACACCTCTTGATTACATTAAAACTCAAATATTTTTAGATAGACCATTCGATTTAAATTTTACTAATGGCATGCCTATTAACTCATACTTAAATGCTTCAATTATTATTAGTCTTAGTTTTTTAATTGGTGGGTTTTTTATGTGGGCTAAGAGGGTAATTACTTGGCACTTACCTATTACTTTTTTAATAAGCCTCCTTTTAATATCTTCTATTTTTTGGCTAATTGATTCAACTCGTTATCTACCCCCTTTTATACACTTATTTAGTGGTGGCACTTTGCTATGTGCATTCTTCATTATTACCGACCCCGTCAGCGGTCCAACAACTCCGAAGGGTAAAATATTTTTTGCTTTTGGGGTTGCACTTTTAGTCTATTTAATCCGAGTATTTGGTGGGTACCCGGAGGGCATAGCATTTGCTGTTATTTTTATGAATATATGCGTACCTTTAATCGACTCGTTAACGCAACCAAAAGTTTTTGGTCATGAATAATTTTATAAAAAAAAATAAAATAGTGGGGCGAACTGTTTTAGTAATGGTAATTTTTGGAGTAATTTTTTCAACAATACTACAATTTGTTTACAATGAGACCAACCCTATTATCTTAATAAGTGAGGCAAAAGCTAAAGAAAGATTACTTTTACAAGTGGTTTCAAAAAATCTTTATAATAATGATTTGATAAATAGTTATATTAAAATTCAACCTAATGAAAGATTAAAAAATAAAGATACTATTAAAGGCTATATTGCAATGAAGGAAAATATAGTCACAGCAGTTATTTTAGAAACAAGAGCTCCTAACGGCTACAGTGGTGAAATAAAAATATTAGTTGGGATTAGCTCCGATGGCAACATCTTAGGCACGAGAGTAATAAAGCATCAAGAAACTCCCGGCCTCGGAGATTATATTGATATTAATAAAAGTGATTGGATTAATATTTTTACTTTTTCATCACTAAAGAATACTTCTCAATTAGAATGGGCAGTAAAAAAAGATCAGGGGAAATTTGATTACATTTCTGGAGCAACCATTACAGCAAGAGCTGTAATAGTTGCAATAAATGAAGCTCTTATATTTTTTAAAGAAAATAAATTAAAAATGGGTATTAATGTTTAAAGAAGCTGTTATTGATGGATTATGGAAACAAAATCCTGGAACAATCCAATTATTAGGCCTGTGTCCAACCCTAGCAATTACCACTAGTGTAATAAATGGCCTTAGTCTTGGCTTGGCAACAATGTTTGTAATGATAGTGGCTAATAGCTCAATCTCACCAATTAGAAGATTTGTACCTGATGAGGTTAGAGTGCCCATATTTATATTAGTCATTGCAGCACTGGTAACTGTCGTAGATTTATCTATTCATGCTTTTGCTGAGCCTTTGTATAAAGCGCTAGGAATTTTTATTCCTCTAATAGTAACTAACTGTATTGTATTGGCAAGAGTTGAATCATTTGCATCTAAAAATCCAACTCTCCCATCCTTTTATGATGGTTTATTTATGGGTTTAGGTCTATGTTTTGTGTTGATAATATTAGGTGGTATGAGGGAATTTTTAGGGCAAGGCACCTTATTTTCTGGTTTTGACTTAGTATTTGGACAATCGTTAAATTTTATTACTATAAATTTCTTTGATGAATATAGTGGCTTCCTTTTAGCTAGCTTGCCCCCAGGTGCTTTTTTAGGGCTTGCACTTCTAATTGCTTTGGTTAACTGGATAGACCAAAAAAATAAGAAATGAACATTAAAAAAAGAAGAATGATCTTCTCTCTTTTAAAGAAAAATAACCCGAACCCATCTACTGAACTCAAATACAATAGTCCTTTTGAGCTTTTAATCGCAGTAATTTTATCAGCCCAGGCTACAGATATTTCAGTTAACAAAGCTACTTTTAATTTATTTAAAATAGCGAATAATTCTGAAAAAATAAGTTTGTTGTCAATTAAAAAGATAGAGTCTTTAATAAAAAGTATAGGGCTATTTCATACTAAAGCTAAAAATATTCATAAAACTAGTGAAATTATTAATCAAAAATACTCGGGTGATATACCTCGCAGCAGAGAGAACCTTGAAAATTTACCTGGTGTTGGGAGAAAAACAGCGAATGTAATATTAAATACTATTTTTAAAGAGCCAGTTATTGCAGTTGATACTCATATTTTTAGACTCTCAAATAGAATAAAATTAGCCCCTGGCAATACTCCATTAGCTGTCGAATTAAAACTTACGAAAAGAGTTCCAAATGAATTTTTAGTTGATGCGCATAATTTATTAATACTTCACGGCAGGTATGTATGTAAAGCTAGGAAACCTAGTTGTTTTAAATGTGTAATTAAAGAATTATGTGAATATAAAAGTAAGTCTCTCGCAAACTAAAACAGATCTTCCATTCTAGATGGTAATAAATTAATAATTTTCTTTTTTTCTTTTATTGTCATATCAGACCATTGAGAAATTTCTGTTGGCGTCCTAAAACAACCACTACATAATTCCTCATCATTATATTGACAAACCCCCACACAAGGCGATAAATCCTCATCAAACTCTTCCTTAATCAAACCAATTTACCATGACAGTACTTATATTTCTTCTTGCTTCCACATGGGCAAAGTTCATTACGTGAAACTCTTTTTGGTTCGTTATCAGATTTAGCTGATTGCAATTTAGCTTCGTTCTTCCTGTCTATCTCATTTACTTGCTCTTCATTTTTAACTTGGACGAGCATTAAAACTCTAGTTATGGCAACCTTAATTTTTTCTAATAATTCGGCAAATAATGCAAATGCTTCTTTTTTAAACTCTTGTTTTGGATCTTTATTACCGTAAGCTCTCAAACCTATTCCCTGCCTCAATTGATCCAATGAAGATAGGTGTGCTCGCCAATTTTGATCTATGGTCTGTAAGATAACTGACCTCTCAAAATGATGCATAACATCTTTACCAGCTTGCTTTTCTTTTGATCGGTAATTTTTATTAGCCTCTTCTTTAACTCTATTAGCAATTTCTTCAATTGCTATATTTGGTTCTTTTTTTAACCATGATTTTATATTTACTTTAACTGCATAATCAGCTTTGAGTCTTTTTTCCAACGCCTTGATATCCCACATTTCTTCAATACTTTCAAGAGGAATATATTCATAAACTGTATCAGTTACAACATCTTCTCTTATCTGATCAACACTTTCTTGAATATTAGGGCTATCTATAATGTCATTTCGTTGTTCGTATATTACTTTTCTTTGGTTGTTTGGCACATCATCAAATTCGAGAAGCTGTTTTCTACTATCAAAATTTCTAGCTTCAACTTTTCTCTGAGCACTCTCTACAGACCTTGTTACCATTGCATGTTCAATTGCTTCTCCTTCAGGAAGTTTAAGCTTATCCATTATTGTTGCCACTCTATCGCCACCAAAAAGTCTTAATAAAGAATCATCCAATGACAAATAAAATGCACTAGATCCTGGGTCACCTTGCCGACCAGCCCTACCTCTTAATTGATTATCTATTCTTCTTGATTCATGTCGCTCTGTTCCAATAATATGAAGGCCACCAGCATTAATAACTTCTTGATGTCTTTTTTTCCAGCTATTTTCTAAATCAGCAATTTTCTTCTTCTTCTTTGCCTTGTCAAGCTTTTCAATCTCGGGTTCAATATTTCCACCTAATACAATATCCGTTCCTCGGCCAGCCATATTTGTTGCGATAGTTATCATTCCTGGTTGGCCGGCTTGAGTAATTATGTGGGCTTCTTTTTCATGCTGTTTCGCATTTAATACTTGATGTTGTAATTTTTTTTCATTAAGAATCTTCGAAATAAATTCAGAATTTTCAATTGAAGTAGTGCCCACTAAAACAGGTTGCGATTTTGCATGACAATTTTTAATATCATCAATTACAGCACTATATCTTTCTGAATTTGTACGATATATTTTATCTCCCTGATCTATTCTCACTGTAGGTCGATGAGGAGGGATAATAATTGTTTCTAGGTTGTAAATTTGGCTAAATTCTTCTGCTTCGGTATCTGCAGTCCCTGTCATACCTGAAAGTTTTTTGTACATCCTGAAATAATTCTGAAATGTTATGCTCGCAAGCGTTTGGTTTTCTTTTTGAATTTCAACTCCTTCTTTTGCCTCTACTGCTTGATGAAGTCCATCTGACCAGCGCCTCCCAGGCATCATTCTTCCAGTAAACTCATCAATAATTATAATCTCATTATCTTTTACAACATATTCCTTATCTTTAATAAAAATATAATGTGCTTTTAAGGCAGAATTAACATGGTGTATTAAATTAATATTGCCAGGATCATATAAATTCGAACCTTTCGTTAAGATTCCTAATTTAACTAAAATAGCCTCGGTATTCTCATGACCTTCATCAGATAATACAACTTGATGTGCTTTTTCATCAACCCAAAAATCTCCTTTTGATTCTTCCTTTGGATCTTCCTTTGATTCTTCCTTTTCTTGTCTTTTAAGTAGTGGGACGACCTTATCAATCTTAGAGTATAAATCGATACTATCTTCTGCTTGGCCCGATATAACCAGAGGGGTTCTTGCCTCATCAATTAAAATTGAATCTACTTCGTCTACTACCGCATAACTAAGTGGCCTTTGAACTCTATCTTCTTTTGTGTAAACCATATTGTCTCTTAGATAATCAAAACCAAATTCATTATTTGTTCCATAAGTAATGTCTGATGCATAAGCTGCTTTCTTATCCTTTGGGTCCATTCTGGATAAATTTACTCCTATAGATAGCCCTAAAAACTTATATAACCTACCCATCCACTCAGCATCTCTTTTTGCCAAATAATCATTAACAGTTACAACATGAACTCCATCTTCAGTAAGAGCGTTTAAATAAACTGTTAGCGTAGCTACAAGAGTCTTACCTTCCCCAGTCCTCATTTCTGATATTTTTCCATCATTAAGAGCCATACCGCCCATTAATTGGACATCAAAATGTCTCATTCCCAGAGTTCTAACACTTGCCTCACGAACATGAGCAAAAACTTCAACAATTAAATCTTCTAATTTCTCCCCAGATTTATATCGCTCTTTAAATTCTTTTGTCTTGACTTTAAAATCACTATCTTTAAGTGTCTTTAAATTTGGCTCCAACTTATTTATTAAGGAAACTTTTTTGGAGTATTCATTTAATAGCCGATCATTTCGACTATTAAAAAAAGTATTAAGAATTTTTTTAAGCATAATTTATTTATCTTTTTAGGTATTGTTTAGGGTCAAGAGATTTTTTATTGAGTCTTATTTCGTAATGCAGATGGGGTCCTGTCGATCGGCCAGTATTTCCAACATACGCTATTAAATCTTCTTTTTTCACGATATCGCCTTTTTTAACTAGTATTTTAGATATATGGGCATATCTTGTTTCCAGGCCACCACCATGATTAATAGTAACTAAATTTCCATAAGCTCCTGATTTTCCGGCTTTTGTCACTATTCCTCCAGCTGTTGCATATATCGATTCACCTTCAGCAGCACTGAAATCTATTCCTTCATGTAAAGCCCTCTTTCCTAATATTGGATCCATACGCCATCCATATGAAGAGGAGGTATAACCCACATTAACTGGGTATGCTGTCGGCAATGTTTCTTTAAGTACTGATTGCTTCAATAATAGTGCTTCCATTTTATTATATATCTCCTCCCTGATTCCCATACCTTCCATAAGTATTCCTAAAGTTTTTTGAATCTCATTACGGCTAACTTTCTGCCCATTAAAGGGACCGCCTTTACTATCTAACTTATCTTTCTTCTTTAGTTTTGGAAGCTTTTCTTTCCCCAGTATTTGCTTCTTTATGACATCTTGTAAACGATTTGTTTGTTGGTCAATATCAAGAATTCTCGAATGCAATTCTCCAATTTGGTCAACATAAACATTAAAATTCTGTTTACTTCCAAATGTTTCGTCAGTTAATTTAAAATTGTTAGAACTTGTATCACCATTTATCTTTTTATAATCAAGAAAATTAATAGTTAAATAAAAGTTTACAAGAAGTAAGATAATTATACTAAAAATAAATAAAGTAAAGCTTATGCTTCTGGGCTTAGATGTTTTTTTTCCAATAAAGATTATTTTCATTAAGGTTAATCTAATTTAATAAAATTAATGTAGCATTATATAGTATGGAACCAATAAAAAAGTTATTCCAAGCTAAAGTTTTTTATGAATATGGGAAAAAAAAATCTGAATTAGATACCTTACAAGATGAATTTCTAAAAAATATACCGGATAACATCCGGGCACATGCAAAAGTTAAGGATAGAGTTGGGGAAGTGCTCGTTGTTGAAGTCACCAATAACACCGTAGGGCATAAGATTAAAATAACCTCATCATCGATTCTAAAGAAAATAAGAAACAGTGGTTCTTTAAAATTAAAGAAAATAAAAGTAAAAATTGCTGTACAAAATCCTAATCCTAAAAGAAAAGTAAATAAAACATCAATATCATCTGTGAATCAGATGAAAAATCTATCTAAAAAGATTTCTGACTCACCGCTTAAAACATATTTAAAGAAAATTTTTCAAAATAAGTAATGATTGAAGTATTTATTTTTCTTTTGACAGGGATTCTCACAGGAATAGCTGCTGGCCTTTTTGGCCTAGGTGGTGGATTGATAATCGTTCCTGTTGTTACATACTCACTAATTTCATTCTCAAATATTCCTTTAGATCAGGCAATCCTTTATGGAATAAGTACTTCATTAGCATCAATGGTTATAACAGGAGCAATGGCTACTTATGTACACACAATAAATATGAATGTTGACTATAAAATTATTCATAAATTTGTAATTGGGATTATCTTTGGCGCTCTATTAATTGGTTATATTATTAATTTATTCCCAGCTGAGATGCTTAAGAATTTCTTTATTTTTTATATTTTTGTTATTGCTTATAGAACATATACTCACAAAAGAGATCTTAATAACAATTCACCCATTCCAAATAATTTTAATTCTAATTTAATTGGCTTTGTCTTTTCTATTATTTCTGGTTTAGTTGGCATAGGTGGTGCCACCTTATTTGTTCCGTACTTAATTAGGAAAAGAATTCCCCCTAAAATTGCCATTGGTACATCAAGTGCATTAGGATTTTTAATTGGACTTGGGGCATCAATAAGTATCTTCATTAGCTCTTTACATTCGACACCATTAAATAATTCTATGTTCGGATTTATTTATCTACCTGCTATTCTATTTTTAACCTTGCCAAGCTTGATTTTCGTAAGACTTTCTGCGAACTGGCTTTTAAAGATTTCTGATGTAAATGTAATAACATTATTCTCATCTATGCTATTAATCATTGGTTTATTGATGCTTCTTAATTAAATTTAACTATATTAATCAATTGCTTAAAAAAATTTAGTTATATTATATTGTGAGATAGATTAAAAAGTGTGATAATTGCGCATTAAATTTTTAAGTTTTTTACTTATAAAGCTTAAATTAACACTCATTATTCTGGAGGAAGCAATGTCAGTAATTAATATCGCTATAGCAGCAGGAATACTTGCAGTACTTTACGGTGCAATAATGTCGAAATGGATTATTGGCCTACCATCTGGTAATGCAAAAATGCAAAACATTGCAGGAGCTATACAACAGGGTGCTTCAGCTTATCTGGCTAGGCAATATAAAACTATTACTGTTGTCGGCATTATTTTAACGATCCTAATTGGATTTTCCCCCCTTGGGCCAGAAACTGCTTTAGGATTTGTTCTAGGTGCAGTGTTATCTGGTGCCTGTGGATTTATTGGTATGAATGTTTCAGTGCGTGCAAACGTAAGAACAGCGCAAGCAGCAACTAAAGGAATTGTGCAAGCTTTTGATGTTGCATTCAAGGGAGGTGCAATTACAGGGATGTTG
>Ga0114997_10003257_pt1 | contig 12781 bp, 7 predicted proteins | sample ArcticOcean_MG_C_2_FD_87045 | JGI IMG/M metagenome (GOLD analysis project Ga0114997, IMG submission 87045) | Marine microbial communities from western Arctic Ocean - ArcticOcean_MG_CB4_136 | ecosystem: Environmental > Aquatic > Marine > Oceanic | place: Arctic Ocean: Canada Basin | collected... | reverse complement strand
GCGAGACGGAAATATAACCCATATATAAAAATGAAGATAATTTAGATCCGGTGCACCAATCAGGATCGGTTCCGCGCGGCGGCGCCTCGACCCGACCCGATCAGATCAAGATCCCGATCCCGATCCCGATACGCGCTGCACGGACGACTGCGCCGCAAACACGACCAGGTATGCGTCGTGGCCCTCGAACCACATGCTGTACTTGCGCGCCTGCGCGCACCAGCGCCGCAGCACCGCGTCGCTCGCCTCGCTCGCCGCCTGCTTTAGCTCGACGCACGCCTTCTCGCCTTTGAAGTCAACGACGATGTCAGCGCGGCACTGACCGATGTACTTGTTCTTGTAGTAGCAGGGACGCGACTCTTCCATCGTGGTGTGCGCCCCGTCCAGCTTTAGCTGCCAGGCCAGCGCTTTCTGGTAGTTGTCCTCCGTGTACCCGCCGCCGAGCTCCGACTGCACCTGCGCCGCGGCCGACTCGAGCAGCGACTGCATCGCCGCGCCGTCCGCCGCGGCGGGCGCGGGCCGGGCGCGGGCGCGGGGAGCGCCGGGCAGATGTCCAAACTCGCGCCGCCGTCCGGCGCGATCGGCAAGGCGCGGCGCCCGCCGCCAGAGGTGCCGCCCTGCGAGGCGGCACTCGCGCTGCAGAGAACATGCAGCGCGGTCGCGCTGCAGCGGCTGCTGCGGACGGAAGCGGGCCGCAGGGTCCAGCGGGCGCTGAAGCGACTGGTGGCGACCAGCGCGGCGGAGCAGCTCGCCAGCGCGGCCCGCGCGTGGGTGCGCCGCTCGGGCGCGCCCAAGCCCAAGGGGCAGGCCTGGCGGGTGCAGTGCGCCGTGGGCCAGTTCGTCCGCGACTGTCAGCACGTCCTGCTCGGGAAGGAGACCACGATCAGGGCCGCGCACTACCTGCGGGAGTTCATCCAGGCCACCGAGACCGACGATCTCCGCTTCACGGTCGCCAAGTTCCCGGCAATCGCCAGCGCGTGCCTGTCCGTGGCCATAAAGGTCAAACACGTCGGGCAGGAGCAGGAGCAGCACGCGCGCACGTCGCTCGTGGGCCGCGCGCTGCGGCGCGTCCGGGTGCGAGCAGAGGGCGAGCAGCGGATGTCCGGCGCCAGCAGCCGCGAGCCCCGGCCGCTCCAAACGATGCCCTTCGCGCCCGCGGAGGCCGACCTGTGGAACGCGGAGATGGACCTGCTCAAGGCGATCGACTGGAGGACTGAGCCCGTGCTATCCACGGACTTGCTTGCGCAACTCTGCCAGCTGTTCTGCTACGGCCGGATAGAGGTCGCCACGCGGCTCTACGACGGCGCCCTCCCCGCCTTGGCGGCGACCGTCGGCCGCTTCGAGCGCGAGGAGCAGGTCGCGATGTCGGCCTTGGTCGGGCACTTCACGGAGCTGGGCGCGCGCTTGGACAGGGACGTGCTGCTGCTGCTCATGAAGCTGTGCGGGTACAGCGACGCGCAGCTCGCGACGGTCTGACGGAGCGGCCTCACGCCGCGCTGCGGCAGGCCGCAGCGGGGAAGCGCGAGTGAGCTCAACAAGAAAGAATGTGTTTTTAACCCACTTCGAAAAAGTGATCTACTTCCGCATGCAATCGATTTCGCTGAGGCAATTGAACCGATTCACTCGGAATCGAATAAAATCAGGAGAGCCAGGGCCGGATCCGGATTTGCACCTGTCGAGACCCGGCTGCAGACCGGCCGGCCAAGCGCGAGCCCTGCCGCGAGCCGCGGACACGGCGGCATGACCGTTGCGAGCGCCTACCGCGGCAGCCAGCGCCACGCCTCCGCGACCGAGACCACGGCCCTGCGAGCCCCCACCCCCGGCGAGCTGGCGGAGCTCGCCAGCGGCGACTGCCGCACCCTGGCGAGCTTCGTCGGGGCTCCGTGGGGCGACTGCGGCTCGGCCAAGCTGCGCGCCGTCGACGCCGCGCCGCCGACGCCGTCGGCCGCGGCCCCCAAGGTCACGGCGCAGTTCAGCCGCGAGGCGGAGCAGCGGTGGGTGCTGTTCGGCCCTTTCGACGCCCTGCAGCCTGACGACTTCGGCGGCGCCGTGCTCGGCCACGCGCTGCGCGCGAGCGTGGCGCTCTGGCGCCAGCTGCGGCAGCTGCTGCAGTGGGCCCGCGGCGAGCTGGAGCACCACACGCGCGCGCTCTGGCTGGCCGCCGTCGGCCAGTTCCCGACCTACGACGAGGCCTGCCGGCAGGCGGCCTGCCGCACGGCGCGGGCCAGGCACCGCCGGCTCCTGGCGCGCCCCGCCCGCGACTGCGATGACGCGCTGCACGGCCTGCTGCAGCTGGCGGCCCAGGCCGGCCTGCCGACCTTCCTCCCGGCCGACGCAGCGGCGGAGCTGCTGCGCAAGCACCGCGGACTTCTCGTGTCCCCGGCCGTGGCGCCGCCCGCCCCGGCCCCGGCCCCGGCCCCGGCCGCCCGGCCGCCGAGCGCGCTCGTCGCCGTGCTCGCGCGGGACTACGGCCGGGCCCTGTTCCGCGCGCTGCTTCCGCACGCGCACGTGCTGTATCTCGTCGGCAATCGCGAGCTCTGGCAAGCGATGAAGCAGCACGTCGCCGAGGGCGAGCTGCAGATGGTGGTGCGAGAGCGGCTCGCCTGGATGCCGAGGAGGGTCCTGGCGCACGCCGACGGCCTGCGCCACGGCGGGCTCGCGCAGGGCCTGCCGCTGCACCGCGTCGGGCTGCCCTGCCGCGACGTGACCTTCAAGAACAAAAACAAGCGCAGCGACATCAACGGCGACCGCGGCCAGGGCAGCAACGCCGAGCCCGCCGAGGAGCCCTACCCGCAGCACCTCGGTGCGCGCCGCCAGCACGCCGACCCGAACGAGCAGGAGTACGGCGCGGTCTGGCCCGCTGCGCCCTTCGCCGCCGCCGCGGCCCCCCCGGGGCCGCTGTTCGACACCCTCGACGGCACGTCCTTGTGCACGCGCACGCTGGTCGAGCCCGTGGCCTACGGCGCGCGGCGGCGCCCCACGGCCATGGCCCTGCCCGGGAGCTACCCGCTCGCGCTGGCCGCCGCGCACGCCGACGCCGTGCCCACCGCGCGCGACCACGCGGCGGCGCTGGCCGGCGACGTGACCGACGACGTCCCGACCAGCGACGCCGCCGCGGACGCCTGCCGCGCCCGCGAGGCCGCCGCCGCGGCCGCCGCCAGCTGCGACGCCGCCGAGGCCGCCTACGCGGCCGAGCACCGCAGCCGCAGCGCGCTGTTTGCCGGCTGCGCGCTGCAGCAGAAGCCGCCGCTCTCCCCGGAGGCAGCGGACCCCGAGGAGGCGCCGCGCGCCTGCCGGCCGCTGCCGCGGGGCTACGTGGACGATGCGCACAACACCCTGCTCGACTGGCACACCCCCAACGGCCGGCAGTGTCACAAGGCCTGGGACAGCGTCATGCACACCATGGCCGTCAAGCGCGGGGCCACCACGCCGTCCGCCGGCGAATCGTCACCTGTGCAGGTGTACGCGCTGACCTTCGCCGAGGACGCGCGCCGGTACTGGTCCGCGCTCGGCCCGCTCCGCGAGCTCCACCCGCGCGGCTGCGCGGCCAGCGCGCTGCACGCGGCGCGCATGCGCGCCGACATCGAGTGCTCGCGCGCGGCCGTGCTGCTCGCCGCCCCCGAGGGCGACGAGCGCGCCGCGTTGATGCACGGCGCCGCGGCGCGCCAGGACTTCTACGCAGACGCTCTGTTCGACGTCAAGTCGGGCGCCCCCTGCCCGCCGTTCCACGTGACGGCCACGGCCGACGGCCCGACGACGTACCGGCCGCGCAGCTCGCTGGTGGCCTGCCTGCTGTACCAGCAGTCGCTGTCGGACGCGCCCGTCTTCATGCTGGCGCCCTTCTACGGCGCGGCCTCGCACGGCGGGCCGCACGCCAACGCGTGCGGCGACGTCAGGGGCAACGTGCAGGACACCGGCTGCGGCAGCAGCACGCTGTGCGGCGACCAGCTGCAGGCCGCCGTCCGCGCCGCCGCGCAGCGCGCCAAGGCCGACATCGCCGCCGTGGCGAAGGTCTTCCAGCAGGCCTCGGGCGACACAGAGTACGAGCTGCTGCGCGCGCACTGGGCCGCCGCGATGGTGCTCTGCATGCAGGCGGCGAGCGGCGCGGCCCACGCGGCCTGGCTGGCGCACGCCAGCGGCGTGGAGATCGCGCTGTTCACGCCCACCGGGGCACGCCGCGCCACCGCCGAGAGGTTCGAGGACGCCGCCGTCGCCCACGGCGCCGCCGAGGACGAGGCGCGCCGCCAGGCGGTGTCCGAGGTGCGCCGCTGCGCCAAGCAGCCGGGCGCCGAGCCGCAGTGGGACGCGGAGGCGCCGCGGCGCAGCGCGACCGAGGGCGACCGCGGCCGCACCCCCTGCTTCGGCGCGCACAGCGAGGTCCTCAGCGGCGCCGTCTGCGAGCACGAAACCGCGCGCGACGCCGTGGACAGCCGCTGCGACGAGACGCACGCCTGCGCCGCGGCAGCGTCCGCGGCGCTCGAGCGGGCCGAGGCGCGCTGCGCCGCCGCCGACCTGGCCGACGTCTTCGCGCTGGCCCTGCGGGCCACAGAGCACATGGACGCCGCTGTCGCGCAGCTCGCCATGATGACGCGCGCCCTGCGCGGCCAGTCGGCCTTCGCCAGGCACGCCGTCGAGGGCAGGCCGCTCCCCGTGCGATTCTTGGACGACGAAGAGCCCGAGGGGCTCGAGCGGCTGCGCCCTGCCGCGCTGCAGACCTTCTACCTCGGCGAGCCCGACACGCCGCGGCCGCAGCAGGACGACGGGCAGCCGCTCGAGCACGGCGACGGCGACGCCGCCGACCTGCTCTGCGACCTCGCCTCGGCCGCGCGCGCCGAGGGCCGCCGCCACGAGCGCCTCGACCGCACTGAGATCACCGCGCTGCTCGACCGCCACGCGCTGTTCGGCAGCGAGGACGCCCTGGCGCTGGTGCTCGCCGCCAGCCGGCGCGACGCGCGCTCCGTGAACGCCGTGCTGCACGACGCGAGCCGCCCCTTGGCCCAGCGCGCCTACCTGGACGTGCTGCTGCAGGTGCTGTTCGGAGGCGCGCACTTCGCGCTGGACCCGTTCCAGGCCGACAGGAACGCCTGCGACGTGGCCGTGCGGACCGGCCGCGCCTGCGACGCGCCGCCCCTCGCGGCCGAGCGCCACGCCCCGCGGCAGGAGGCGGCGCGCGCCACGCAGCGGCACGCGCAGCGGCAGCTGCGCGCGAGGCTCAGCTTCAGCGCCCCGTGCCCGAGCACCGCCGCCGCCGACGTGGACTTTCGCTGGGAGCGCCACGCGGACGACTCGTGGGCCGGCCGCGCCTCGTGCTTCAACACCGCGACCGTCGCCACGTCCGTGGCCTGCCTCTCGCGCAGCGCGATGCTGTGCGCGCGGGACAAGGTGCACTGCGAGCCGCCGCCGCGCTACAGCAACCGCAGCTACGCGTACAGCGACCGCCCGGCCGAGGCCACGGCGTGCGACACCCGCGCACCGCGCACGATGTCCGACCACCGCGGGCCGGCGCTGGCCGCCGGCAACGGCCCGCCGCCCGCCGAGTGGGTCGGCTGGGGCCGCCGCCTCAAGGAGGCCGGCGCCCGCGACGCCGAAACCGCGGCGCACAACCGCTGCTTCCGGTCGCGGTTCCTCTTGCACGGCTTCGTGGCCAGGGTCGACGACGGCCAGAGCCTGCAGACCACGACCCACCGCGGCGTCGAGGAGCATCCGCACTCGATCAAATCCTGCTTCCAGATGTCGGGCCGCTGGAACCACGACGCCAGCAAGGGCGAAGACTCCAGCAGCAGCCTGGTCAAGCAGGCCTTGCGCGGCTACTGCACCGCGCTGCACCCCGCGACGAGCCCCGACCACCGCGGCGGCCAGAACGCGCGCGCGCGCCCCGGCGGCGCCCACGAGTTCCGCGACCGGGCCGACGCCAAGCTCGCCAGGCTGCAGATCAAGTGGCGGCTGACCGGCGAAGGCGTCAAGACCGTCGTGGTCGCGGAGGCCGGCCCGCTGGGGCTCGCGACCGAGCGCTACGAGGACACGGGCGACATGGTCGTCCGCGCCGTCAAGCCCGGCAGCGCGCTCGAGGGCCAGGGCCTCGAAGGGATGGCCCTGCTGCTGGTCACGCCGAACTCCACCGCCGCCGCGGCCGGCCGCGTGATGAGCGCGGACGAGGTCAGCGACAAGCTCGCGCAGCTCGCGCAAACGCGGCCGCTGCAGCTCACGTTCGCGCCGGCGCTGCGCTGCGAGCGGCAGCGCGGCCTGCCGCCGGTCACGCGCCTCGGCGCGGCCGCCAACGTCTTCGGCCCGGCGCTCGACAGCGGCCCGGCCGTGGCCCGCATGTGCGCCAGCTACTTCAAGCACGACCTGGCCGCGGCCGCCAGCCTGGCCAGCGGGCCGCACCCCGAGGCGCTCGCCGTGTTCAGCCGCAACGTCGCCAGCGCCGCCGCCGTCTGCGACGCCGCGCTGCCCGCGGTCGCCGCGGCCGCCCGCGGCGTCGCAGGCCGCTGCGACCCGGCCACCGCGCTGCTGACGCTGCGCCCGGTGGAGGCCGGCCTCGCGCCGCCCGCGCACGAGCTGCTGGCGATGCAGGCCTCGCGGCTGCCCGACGCCGAGCTCGCGGCCACCATGCGCACCTACGTCGAGAGCGCCAAGGGCTTCCACATCGCCACCTCCGACATGCGCCGCGCGGTCGCCGCCGTGCTGCAGGCGACGGCCGAGACCGCGCAGACGGACGCCGCTCGGCGACGCGGCGAGCCCTGGTCCCCCGACCCCCACGCCGGCAGCTTCGCCGACCGGATGAACACCCCGGCGCCCTTCGCCAACCTCTCCGCCCGCTGCTCCGGCCCGCTGGCCGCGCTGCTGCTGCGCGTCGACGCCGAGCTGCACGACATGCTGCCGCCGCCGGCGGCGGCCCAGGCCCGCGCGCACCGCGCCGCGCAGCTCGCGCAGGCCGGCTGCGCGGTGCCGCGCCGCGCGCTGGCGCGCGCGGCGGTGCGCTGCGCCGCCGCAGAGGCGGCGCACCCGAGCGCGGGCGGCCTGCTGCGCAGGCTCGTCGACGACGCCGGCTCGCGCGCCTTCTGGCTGCAGCAGTTCGACGCCGGCCCCGGCCGAGGCGCCGCCTGGGCTTTCGTCAGCGGCGCCGCCGCGCCGTCCGCGCTGGCGGGCCGCGCGCCGTCCGCGCGGCACGAGGTGCGGCTGCCCGCGATGCGGCTCGACCCCGCGACGCTGCCGGACGCGGCGGGGCGGGACGCGGCGATGATCGACCACTTCGTGCACGACCGCACGGCGCGGCTGCAGGAGGCCTGCGACGCCCTCGGCTGCCCCGTCCACGACGGCAGCCCCGTCCGCGGCGGCGGCGGCTTCGAGGACGCCGGCGCCCGCGTGCGCAAGCACTGCACCGCGGCGCGCGCGCAGCTGCGGCAGCGCCGCGCCGGCGCCGCGGCCCGGTGGCCGATCGCCGAGGCGGCGCGGCACGAGGATCCCGACGCCAGCCTCTCCGGCCTGGAAGACACGATGGCCGCCGACAACAAGGCCGCGCGGCCGGCCGCGCGCGGCGCACCGGCGCTGCGGCTGTGCATGCAGGCCGTCGTCGCCGTGCTGGCGCCGGCCCCCGGCGACGACCTGCAGCCCTTCGCCGCCGCCGACCGCGAGCGCCTGCGCCGGCAGGGCAGCCCGGCGCTCGTCGCCATGCTCGACGGCGCGTGCGCGGCCGCACCCCCGCGGCGGCGCGACCGCCCGGCCGCCCGCCGCCGCGTGCCGCGGTGCCGCGGCGAGGAGGACCAGGCGCCGCCGCCCGCAGCCCTCGCGGCGGCCGACCGGCTGTGCGGCGCGCTCTGCGACGGCTGGGCGGCCACCGCGGCCGCGCCGGCCGTCGTGCCGCTCGGCGTCGACTGCGCCGCAGATCACAGCCTCTGCCACGCCGAGCACGACGCCAGCGCGCTGCTCGACCTGCCCGGCGCGACCGTCGGCTGCGCCGGCCGCCGCTGCGGCTGCCGCCGGACGGGGCAGTGCGACGCCTGTCAGGGCAGCGACCGGCTGCTCGGCATCCGCGCGGCCTACACCGTCAGCCCGCGCGGCGACGCGGAGCACGTGCTCGCGCCGCCCGGCTCGGCCGTGCTGCGCACGCAGCGGCCCTGCGCGCTCCGGGTGCCCGGCGCGGCCGCCGACCGCGGGCTGAGGATTTTCCAGCTGGCCGCCTGCGCCGTGCCCGTGCACACCGCCGGCGCGGCCGTGTTCACGCAGCTGCGCCCGCTGCTGGAGCCCAGGCTGCGCGGCGACCGCCTCGCGCACCTGCACCGCCAGCTGCAGCACGGCGCGCTGGGCGCGCGCGCCGCCCCGGCCGCGCTGGCCGAGCTGGCGTGGCTGCGGCCGCGCCACTTCTTCGACCCGCGCGACGCCGAGCGCGTCGCCGCGGCGCTCGCGGCGGCGCTCGAGGAGGCCCCCGCGCAGCAGCAGGCCTGCGACCGCGTGCTGCGCCAGGCCTGCCGCGCGCTGGCCAAGGCGGACGCCGCCCTCGGCTGGGCCCGCGTCGGCGGCATCTCGCTGGCGCAGCTGCTGGAGGCCGCGGGCGCCATCGCCTGCCTGGACCCCGGCGAAGTGGCGCAGCGCGCGCCGCCGTGGCTGCTGGCGCCGGAGCTCGGCGTGGCCGCCGTGGTGCTCGCGCTCAGCCCGGACGCGCTGTGCGCGATGCAGGCTCGCGCCGGCGCCGCGCCGCTCCGGGCGGCGCCCGGCGCCGCGACCCTCAGCTTCGAGCTGCCGCGCAGCTCGCTGCGCTGGTGGCGCCAGGTCAGCGCGCGCTGGGGCTGGCCCTCGCACGGCCCGGTGATGGACGCGCAGCCGCGGCGGCTGTTCCAGGCGACTCGCGCCGATCGCCACGAACCGGCGGGGACGTCGCTCGCCGCCGCCCCGCCGGACCCGGCCGTCGCCGGGCTGCCCGTGGGCCCGGCCGTCGCGGCCGCGAACGCCCGCCGCGCCGGCCAGCCGGGGCCGCCCGCCCCGGCCGACGACCACGCGCTGGCGCCGCTCGCGGCCAGCCGCGAGCTGTCCCTGCTCGCGCTCGCCTGGAGGACCGGCCGCTCGCCCGGGCCGCGCGGCGCCAAGCGCCGCGCCGGCGCGCCGCCGGCGCCCGCGCCGCTCGACCCGGCCGCCGCCCTGGCGCTGCGCAGGCTGAGCGCGCTCGACAGCTGCGGCCGCGCGAACGCGTTCGCCGTGGCCGCCGTCACGCGCGGGCTGCCGCTGCGCCACGGAACGTGCCCGCTGACGCAGAGCAGCACGCTGAAGCTGGCGGAGCGCGACCTCGGGTCGCGCGAGCTGGCGCTGGTGCGGCACGTGCTGCAGCAGGAGCCGGCGGCGCTGGTCTTCCTCGACCCCTCCACGCGGGACGACCCGGAGGCCGCGCTGCTCGCGCTGCGCGGCTGCCGCGAGCCGCTGGAGGCCGCCTCCGCGCTGTCCGCGCTGCGCCCCGAGTGCCTCACCCCCGACATGCTCGCCGCGCTGCACGCGGCGGTGTTCGACGGCGGCGGCCAGGTGCTGGCGGCGCTGCCGCGCGTGCTCGTGGCAAGCGACGTCGCCAGCCGCCGCAGCTGCGGCGCCTGGCGCGCGCAGATGCTGGCGCTGCTGCGAACGCGCGCCATCGCCAGCCTCGACTTCTTCCTGCAGGCCCGCTTCACCGAGTGGGTCTTCCACGAGAGCGCCGCGCGCGGCCCGACCTGCCCGCGCGTCGCCTGCGGCGCCGCGGCCGCCGCGCCGCAGCCGGCCGGCCGCCGGCCGCGCGAGACTTGCCGAGACTTCTTGGAGCTGCTGCAGGGCATGCCGCGGGACCGCCTGCCGCTGAGCGTGCGCGGCATGCTCGAGGCCGCCGATCGCTTCGTCCAGGCCGCCGCCCGCCGCGGCGGCCTGCCCCCCGCGCAGGTGCGGGAGCGGTTCCAGAACCGCGCCGACGAGACCTACGCCCGCTGCGCGCTGGCGCTGAACGACGCGAGGTTCCCGGAGGCGCCGCTGCAGCTTCCGGAGACGCTCGCGGCCGGCCGGGTGCACCTGCTGCCGCTCCCGCGGCAGACCTTCGAAAGGGCCATGCCCGCCGCCGCAGTGGCGCGCGAGCTGGCCGGCCGCGCCGACGGGCCCTCGCAGTGGCGGCTGCTGCACGAGCAGCTGCAGGTCGGCGCGGTCAGCGAGCGCGACTACGATCACTACACGCTGGGCCTGAGTAGGCGCCGGTGAGTGTGTGTCTAGATCTAGATCTTTGGCGCTCGGCCTGAAAAAATGTCGTGCGGGAAAGCGTGCTTTCCCGCACGGATCTATTCACTTTCGTGCGGGAAAGCGTGCACTTCCACACAGATCTATTCCCTTGGACGAGTCTAGGTCTAGATCTTTGGCGCTCGGCCTCACAAAATGTCGGTGGAGACGTGGAGACCTTGTCCATCGAAGAGATTAGATCTTTGTCCCGCTTTGCGCTGACAGCAGAGTCAACTTGGTTATACATTGTTCCGCAACGGGCGCCCCCCCCAATTTTATGCGCCGCGCGCGCCCGGCTCAGGGCCGCTCGGCCGCGCCCGGCTCCGGCTCCATCTCCGGCTCCGGCAGGAACGGCACGGCGCCGTTCCTGGCGGCGGCCTCGCGCGGAAGGTCCTCCTGGCACACCTTCTCGCGCGAGAGGCCCTCCGAGCCGCCGTGCTCCTCGTCGCGCAGCCGGGTGCGGTCCCCGCGCCGGCGCGCCGCGGCGAGGGCGGCCAGCGGCCCGCCGCCGCGCGCGCAGCAGGCCGAGCAGAACGCGCCGAACGCCAGCCCGCAGAGCAGCGCCGCCAGCACCGGCTCGGCGGGGGCGCCCGCGATGCGAATCTGCAGCGGCCCGGTCGCGCAGCCCGCGGCGGCCGACCACGAGCCGGACATGCCGCGAGCGCGCGGCTCAGGGCTCCCGCAGCAGCGCGAAGGCGCGCAGCCGCTCGCGCTCGCCGGGCGTCACGCTCCTGCGCAGCCCCAGCCAGCAGCGCGCCTCCACGCGGCCGACGTCCGCGGCCGCCTGGCGCCAGTCGCTCGCGAGCCGCGCGGCGGCTTCGGCTTCGGCTTCGGCGGCCGGGGGCGGGCCCGGGGCGCGTAGCCGCGCGCCGGTGCAAGGGTGCCGCTCCGCGCCGAGGTCTCGCGGGGGCGCCGCGCGGCGCAGCGAGACCTCGGCGATGCGGGCGGCGGCCTCGGCCGACAGCCTTGAGCCGGCAGGCAGGCAGGCGCGCGCGGCGCTGTCGAGCGACAGCGCGGCCTCCGGGTCCCGCGCCCGCCACTGCGCGACGGCGCGCTCGGCCAGCCGGCGGCCCGGGTCCGCGGCGGCGCGCTCGGCCAGCCGGCGGCCCGGGTCCGCGGCGGGGCTGCACGGACCGCGCAGCGCGGGACGCAGCGCGGGACGCAGCGCGGAGGACTGGCGGTGCCGGCTCATGGCCTCGCCGCCAGCAATGCTGGCTCTGCGCGCGCGGGCGCGCGTGCCGTTGGGTTTGGACGACGCGGCGGTGGCCAAGCTCTACACGCTCTCGCTGCTGGGGCTCGAAAGCGCGCGCGCGCGCTGGCTGCTGGGCAGCTGGGCAGCCCAGCGCGTGTGCGACCGCATGCGCGCGTGTCGCGCGGCGGAGGAGGAGGAGGAGGTCGCGCTGCGCACGCTGTGCCTGGTGCACGTGGCGCGCGCGGGCGCGGAAGGCGCCGCAGCAATCGCGCCGCGGCAGAGCGGCGAGGTGCTGCGCGCATGGGGCGAGATGTGCGACGCCATGGCGCCCGCCGTGCGCGCGCACATCGAGGAGGCGACGGGCGCCGACGCGGCCGTGGTGCTGCAGCTGCTGCCCGTGGCGCTGATCGACAATCCGAGCTACGAGAAGCAGCTGTTCGCGATGCTGGGCCGGCTGCCGCCGAGCCTGGTGCGCGGCATGGACGCGCTGGCCAGCGTGAGCGGCCTGACGCTGTCCCAGGGCGAGGCCGAAGCGCTCGCGGAGTTCGTGCTGCGCGCGCCGGGGCGCCCCGGCACGTGACGCGCGCCAATGCAAAAAAACTTCCGCCTCCGCCCTGCGGCGCGGCCGATCGCCCCCGAGCCGGTATAAGTGCGCGCGGCGCAGCCCACGCGCCCACCGGCCCGCCCGCAATGAACGGCGCCACGCCCCTGCCGAGCGCCGTGCTCGGCATGTCGCTCTACAGCGTCCGCGCGACGCCCTGGCAGAGCCACGCCAGCACCGCGCTCAAGCTCGGCGTCCGCGGCTGCCTGGCCTGCACCCTCGGCTACTGCGCCTGCGTCGTGGCGCTCGCCTTCGTGGCCGTGGTCTCCCACCCGCTCGGCACCTGCATCGCCACGGGCGAGCTGCTGTCGCTGGACCTGTGCGAGTGCACCTGCTTCGTGGCCGAGCCGGACCGCCCGGAGCTGCCGTTCTACCACCCCGCCGCGCCCACGCCCGAGGTGGTCATGGCCACCGTCGAGCCCGACCTCGTCCGCGACCGCAGCGCCAGCCTCTGCGGCTCCTGCCCCTACCGCACCGCCAAGTGCGTCGCCGCGCAGCAGGCGCAGAACCCGTCCTTCGCATCGTACGACGTGTTCGTCGGCCGCAACGCCAGCCTGCAGTGCTACAGCGCCGCCTGCGCCGCCGAGGCGACGCTGGCGCTGGCGAAGATCGACGACGACAGGCTCCCCACGCCGGCCGGCGCCTGCGACGTGCAGCGCGCCGTGGCCGCCGACGCCTGCGGCCCCGCGAGCGCCGTCGCAGGCTGCGCGTGAGCCAAGCTCGCGACCGCGTGCAGCGGGACCTTGGCCGGCCAGGGCACGCGCGACGTC
>Ga0114997_10003256_pt1 | contig 12786 bp, 9 predicted proteins | sample ArcticOcean_MG_C_2_FD_87045 | JGI IMG/M metagenome (GOLD analysis project Ga0114997, IMG submission 87045) | Marine microbial communities from western Arctic Ocean - ArcticOcean_MG_CB4_136 | ecosystem: Environmental > Aquatic > Marine > Oceanic | place: Arctic Ocean: Canada Basin | collected... | reverse complement strand
TATTGTATCATCAGCAAATGTACCTCGCCAATTTGCGTCACCCATTGTGACTTCTTCTTCTTGATAGGTATTTGGATTCCAGCGATATTCAGTCCAAGAATTTACATTAGTTTGAACACTTAAAAGATATTCCTGATCATCAAATTGAATACGCTCAAATCGCTCCTGGATCGACGATTTTGTCCTGGCAAAGCTTCCGCCAAATTCATACGGCTACCAGAGAGGATTTCGTTATTCCGGACGATACGCTGAAGGAGAACGACTTCATGCGCGGCAAACCAGTGAGGGATTCGTCGATATTTTTGCGAAACTTTATGTCGTACTCTGGATTTCGTTCGCGCGGTGGTTCGACTCGCGGGCGCGCCTCGACAGAACAGGCAGTGCATGCGCGAAGATCGCGCGGAAATGATGGATCGATTGAAGTCTTCAAGACCCATCGATCGCACTTGGCGTGGGCGGAAGAAGCTGGAGCTCCGCTCGTTGCTGTCGTTGGTCGCCCATTCATGGTTCGTTTGGGTGCGGACTTTCGTGCAAACGAGATCACAGCTGTGCGAGCTTACGGTGCGTTTGGGACGAGAAAAATATCTGCCGACGAGTTCTCGCCGAGCGGCATCGCAACTTTCCCGGCTGAAACTTTCGCCTCCATGGCGAATTTCAACGGCACCGGTGGAGGTTTGTTTTGGATTCAGTTTGAAACCGTGGATGATCGTTGCTCGATTCCGAAACCTGCTTTGATTTTACCAGACTTACAAATGGCTGTGGATACGCACCTCGCCTTGCGAAGTTTACGGGGCGAACACGCGATGCGTTGCGCCATTCAGGATATCGGCAGCGTACTTTCCTTCGCGGAAAGCGGGTACATGTACGAAGACGAGATGCGTGAGTGGTTACGAAGCATCATTCGCCAATGCGAACAATCTCCTCCGTTTCAAGAGAATGCGAGATCTTTGATTGATTTGTTGCAAACAGTCGCAGATGAAATAAAGGAACACGAGAAAGAAATGAAGCCAAAAGCTGACATAAGAACGATGACGAAAAATAATTATTCGGGCTCGTGCGAGGCTACGGATGTTCATTCGGATTCAGACGTGTTGTTTTGGGTTCCAATTAACCCGAATATGCACGAATACGAAATTAATGACTACTTCGAAGAGTGGTACGACGACGAGATGAATGAGTTTCGATACGGCAATCGGTGCGCGATGATGGTGTACGGTCAGGCTATATATGCCGCGTGTTTTTTTATCCACTTGTTTCGCTTAACGCGTCTTTTCAATATCCATCCTTTGTGGGCGTTTTGGTGTAACGGCTCCACGCTCTACCTCTTATTCAAAACTATTTTCACTCCCGGAGGAATGAAACAGTATTCGAAGCCGAGATATTTCTATTTGGGTATGTGGTGGCCTTTCTTCTGGTACGGACGAGTGGCCACGCCAATCATCATGAAGGATGCTGAGCATTCGGAACGCGCACGAACGATGTTGACCGTGTGCATCTTCATCGCGTGTACGCTGGGATTTTGGCACTTGAAAACGCGCGACGCGATTGTTGGACCAACTTTCACAGTATTGTTCTGCTACTACGAATTCATATACGCTTCGATATATTCCATCGTGCAAAATGAAGATAGGATGGTTCATATTCGAACTTTGCTCACCGAGTACGTGCTCGTTCTAATCGGAGCAGTCTTTACGACGTTGTATTTGCAAGTTGCCGCGAAATCCCTCGCACTTCGAAGGTGTAAAGCCAAAGTGCACGAAGCGAGGATGTCTTTCCGGGGGAAAGTCAAAACAATTTAAGTCGTTCTAGATTCAATCCACGGATATATTCTGTCTTGCTAAGCGAATTGTGTATTATAATATTTTCTTTCCTTTTATTAAACTACTACCTACTGTTACTGCTCCTATTTTTACTAAATCGTTTGAGTCCAACGGCTGACCAGTCTGTCTAACGAATTCACGTCTGCTCCTCGCATCACGTCCATTTTCATACCGTATCTGTAGAGAACAAAAGTTGGCATGGCTTGAACTTCTTCTCGCGCCGCGATATCTTGCGCTTCGTCGACGTCCACCTTTAGAAATAGAACGCTGCGGTACTTGTTTAAATTCATGGCGGCGTACGCCGGGGCAATTTGTTTGCACGGACCGCACCACTTCGCGTGAAAATCGACGAGCACTAACTCGTGATTTTGAATCAAAGCGTTGTATTCGTTCGTATCTGAACATGCTCTCGGCCCGGCGATTGCTTTGAAGTTTTTTTTGTTCGGTCTTTCCGATTTCTCGACGCACTCGTTGAGCTCCTTGGCGATGTTTGCATCGCCCGGCAATCGAGTCCAGCATAAGAAATAAGCCTCAAACGCGTCGCTGAATTTTTCTTGTTTCTTCAAAGCATCTGCTTTGCGCAAAAGCGCTTTGACGTAATTTACGTCCCCATCCAATACCGCTCGAATGGCTTCGTTCGCGTCGTCCAACGCGCCTTGGTAATCACCAAGTTTAGATTTCATCAGCGAGCGATTGCAAAGCAAAATGGGTACACCAGGGGTTGCGACCCTCGCCTCCTTCTCGCCCATACCAGTATCCATATCTTTGGAATACTCCGCCGTCGCCGCGTTTATCCCGGCCGTGTACGCGTTCTTGGCGTCCTCAAAATCGCCCGCGCGAAAGCACCCGTTCCCGGTTTCCTTCCCTATAAACACCTGTCTCAAACTCGCGCTCAAATCTTTCAAGTTCTCCTCGCACTTCCTCGGGAACAAATTTTCCTTTTCCATCTTTTGAAAGCACTCGCGCACTCTTTTCGGCGTAAACCCGTCCATCTTAATCATCATCTCCCCGCTCGCCATCCGAGACGCCGCTTCGATATCTCCACTCAAAGTCAATTCCGTGTTCAATTTCTCCACCGCTTTCACGCGCTCAGGTTCCAGCGAGACGCTGAGAAGTAAACACCGGATGACGTTCAATCGATTCTGCGTTGGCCCAGCGCCAGATAAAGCGACCGCGAGGTTCGAGAGCGCGGAAGACGTCGGGCATATGTTTATGGAATCGCAGTAACTGTTTATCGCATCGTGGTATTTCCGTCGCTTGTAGAAATCGTTTCCCTTGAGATGCGATTGCTCGGCCGCTTTTTTTTGCTCTTCTTCTTTCATGCTCTCTGTTAGCAATGGTTTTGTTGCTGTTAATGTCGACGGAGGTTGTGGGTAAATGTGCGCGCGCGTGTGTGTATTCTTGTTCGTTTTAAAGTACAAAATGTGCTGAAATTTATGAAGCTTCTTCTCTCTTATTCTTTCTCTCTCTCTCCCTCTTCTTCGTCGACGCGCGAACGCGCGCACTTCTTTCCACCTCAGGCTCAGATAAATAGTGTAATCAATGCATATTCATTAAAACAAGTCAACTTATTTTAATCATCATCGCCTATTTTTTCTGCGCGTTCGATCGAGCGTGGATCTGAACGCAAAGTTAAAACTCAAAGATACGCGCGCGCTCGACGAAAGAGAAGAGAGCGAGTTTGGTCTAAAACCATCGCCTTCTAAGATAGCCCGTGAAAGATGCGCTTGCTAGGCTCAGCTCGATATTTCGTGATCACATTTCTCTCGTATAGTGATTTCCTTCCTAATTTTTGTTTTGCATCATCGCCTGTATCGGACGTCGACTTCTTTCATTCGCACCGACGTCAAAGAGAAAGAGAGAGAGAGAGAGAGAAAGAAGAAAAATACGCGACGGAAAGAACAAAAGTCTCTTTCTCCATATTCTTAGGCTCAGGAAGACAGCAATAATCACGGCATTATCAGATTACACAGAATCAATTGTTTTCATCATCATCGCCTTTCGCGTGCGAAGAAAAAGACGAAAGAAAAATGGCACGACGCGTACCTTACACATATGCTTCGAAGCATACGCGAGGGAAAAGTTTTGTATCTTGTTTTCAGCTCAGAGAAGATTCAAGAAGTTTCGTAATCACGAGTCCACCGCCAAACACATCCAATCGCGGCAGAGAGTCATATATTACCAGCTGCATTTTTCCTGATCATCGCTGAGGCGAGTGCCAAAAACCACCACAAACGCCGCCGAATAAAAAACGCCAAACACCACGCTAAACACAGAAAGAAGAGTTGAACATGTGTCGCATGTGTGATCCGATTTTTTTTTCTCTTTTGCCCTGAAACCTTAAACGGGTTTTATCTCTTTGCCTTCGAGAAAGAAAATTTCTCACAAAAAACACAACACATAAAGGGTTTGTTTGGTCGTCGGGACAGAACGTCATCTCGCGCGCTTTACAACAACAACACGATTAAATCACCGAAGAAAGTATTATGACTTCTGTGCCTTCCGCCGTTTTAACGAGTCGATGCGCTCCTTCGTCGTCGTCGTCGTCGTCGTCTAAACGAGAAACACCAACAAAATTTTCTTCTTTGATGACGACGAAACCCCGGGGAGGAAAAAGAAAGACGATCGCGGTGAAATCATCAAACGCGGCGGATGATGAATTGTACGTTCCCCCGGGAGGTTCCATCGTGGACGCGTCTGGGTACGAGATGTTTTCTTCCGCGACAGGTATTATTCGCTCGGAAACTCAGGCGAATATGGTCGTCCCGCGATCCGAAGCTGGCGATCCGTTTCAAATGCTCTTGAGGCAAAGAATCGTCATGCTGGGCAACCAAGTGGACGACTTCATCGCGGACGCGATTATTTCTCAGTTGCTTTTGCTGAACCAACAAGACCCGACGAAAGAAATCAAGCTGTTTATCAACTCGCCCGGTGGGTCGGTCACGGCTGGGATGGGGATTTATGATGCCATGCAGTTTGTGCAGGCGCCGGTCGGGACGATGTGCATGGGGTTGGCGGCGAGTATGGGGGCGTTTTTGTTAACCGCCGGAGAGAAAGGGAAGAGATTGTCCATGCCGAACGCGAGAATTATGATTCATCAACCGTTGGGTGGTGCGAGTGGTCAAGCGGTGGATATCGAGATTCAAGCGAAGGAGATGATGTATCATAAAGGACGATTGAACCAGTTGATGGCGTTTCACTCCGGGCAGCCGGTGGAGAAGATTGACGCGGATACGGATCGAGATCGATACATGTCGCCGCTGGAGGCGAAGAATTACGGGTTGATTGATGAGGTTATTGGTGGTGACGACGCTGGGTTGAAGATTGAAGGCGAAATGGCTGACTTTAAGAAGACCAAGGATGAGTACGTCAGCTGGGGGAATAAGTAAGTAAAAACAGATTGAGGAGAGAGAGAGAGAAAGTTGGGAAGAGGAGAAAGCGACGAGAGCTCGACAGAGTTTTTGATATCTTTCTTCCTCCTCTCGCGATATCTTTCGTGTACGTAGGAAATGAAATAGAATTTGTTAATACTAAATAAGATACATATACAGTAAGATGATTTTAAGGTCACGAGAAATAGTGGATAAAGCGTGATTTTTAGAGTCGTTTCGTAGTTGTATTTTTCACAACGGAAAACTATAGAAAAATTATTAGTATCGCTCGACTATGTGTTCGTATCATTTTGAATGCGCTCTTGTTGTTGTTATTATTATTGTCGTATTATGTTCTCTTCGTCTCTCTCTCTCTTAAAGAATCATAAACGTCTCAAACTCTTCTTCTTATCCACCTTCTTTGCTTTCTTGACGACGTTTGCGTTTTCACCACCGGCGGATGCCTCTTTCCCTTCCTTGCCGTTGCTACCGTTTTCCTTCCCGGATTCCGACAACGAGTTTCCATCCTTCGCATCCAGCACGTTGCCTTTCTTCTTCGCGGTCGTTGCCGCTGCCGTCGCCGCACCGCTCCCCTCTTTCACTTTTGCCGCGTGAACTTTCGTAAACATCTTCGCCCGAGCAAAGTACTCGTCGTACTCCTCCAACAACATCCTCGCCGCCTCCTCGTTCAACGCGCTCTCCGGAAACGGTTCAATCATCAAGCAACGAATGACCATCAAAACGTGCCGCAAACCTAAATCTGGCTTCCAATCCCGTTTCAACGTGTTCACGCAAATCTCCCCGGACGGTTGTCGTATGTTCGGGTGGAAAATTTTCGTCAAAAAGTACCCTTTCGGCGCCGACGTCGGGTAATCCGCGGGAAGCACCAACTTCATCTTAAACACGCCATTTTCGAACGGCGTGTTCTCTGGACCTCGAATTTCCGCGTACACGTCTTGTACGTTCGATTCTGTCAGTTTTACCTGTTGTTTTTGTACATGTAAGTGCAAGAGGAAAGAGAGAGAAAGAAATCATCCATTAATACGGTGCGTTTTGCGCACGCTTTCGTCCTCCTCTCACACAAGCTTTCCGAAGTAAAAAGGGGAAAAGAAACCGAAATCCCATCATCTCTAACCGCCCCCGACGACGAGTTAAACGGCGACGAAACGCGCTTTGCATCAATACTACGATAACAAGAATAAAGAGAGAGTAAAAAAACGTACCGTGATTCCTTCCGCGGGATTCTTCTGTAAATCTTTAATCTGTTTCACGATGGCGTTCACCGTCGCGGACGAGAGGTGTTCCATTCTTCTTTTCTCTGGGGAGGGGGTTGTTGTGTCACGAAATCTGATTTTTTGGAACCAACAAACAACTCCTCCTCTCTGTTTTTGCGCAAGCAAGAAAAAAGGAATGCAAAACAAGCGCGCGAAACAGAGAGAGATTTGTTGTTTCACTGTTGTTGTTCGCAGAGCTTCTCCTCTCGAAAGCAGGAGTTTCAGAGCGAATGTGTTTTTTCTCTCTCCCCTTTTGGGGGGTGCAAACAGTAAAGTGTTTTCCTTCTTTTCTCTGCTTTCTCTGCTTTTTTCTCTTCTCTCGTTGTTTTCCCTCTATTAATTTTATTTTTTCACCTAAAAATTTCAAAAACCTAAATTAACATTTTCTCTTTTTCTTTCCTTCTTGGTTTTGAGAAAAAGCATCGGTGTTTTACACATCACACACATCACGCGTAGTTTATTTATGCACATTTCTTATTCTTCTTCTCATCTGGAATGAGCGTTCCAAAGAGCAGTTCGAGCAATAATACTACTCTGTTGTTTTCTTGGCGGAATAATACTTTTTTACCGTTATTCAAGAAGAAGAGTAGTATTAAGAAGAAACGAATGAAGATGATGAAGATGACGAGGATGCGCAGTAGAGATGATGATGCGGAAGACGACGACTTTGTTGGCGACGACGATACTGCAACGATTCAAAGACAAGACCAAGAAACGTTGCGATGCAAACACAAACCGTTGTTTCGAGATGACAAACCTTTTTTACCGCAAAAGATTTTCTCCAACGTCGAAGGGACGTGGGCGTTCGATACCGTCTCGAGACGGTTGCACGTAGATATTCTGGAAAGAGTTTTTAAGGACAACGCGAAGGATATCTTAAAAGACGCGTCTTCGCCAGCGTGTAAGAAATTACGAAAGCTGCAATGGGAGTTAGAGAAGAACGAAAAAGTCACGTACGTGGAGGAGGATGGAGGCGAAGACGTGGAGACGTGGAAAGCGCTCATGCGGGAACACGTGCAAAGTAAAACGAGATGGCGAGATATCCCGTGGTTGGACGCGGAGTTTTACTTTTATCGCAGAGTGTTGAGCGCGATCGGGTATTTCGACGCGAAGAGCGAAAACTTTGGTAAAGACCCGTTTAAGAAGGATAAGAGGCGAGGGTTGGAGGCGAGTTTGAAACCGGCGGTGAATTTGGCAAAGAAGTTGAAATCGTTCGACGCGAGGAAAGAGGCGGATTTGAGGAGCATGGTTTTTGTCTCGTTATGGGGAAATCGAGCGGATTTGAGCATTTGGGCGGCGGGAGAGTACGAGAACGGCGGAAGCGATGGGGAAGACGAGGATAAAAAGAACAAGAACGCGCTCTTAACGGACGATTCAAAGGCGCTGTGCGCGTATTTAGCGAGCGGGGAGTTGAAGGGTAAATCGGTGTCTTTAGTCGTAGACAACGCGGGATTCGAGTTGGTGTGTGATTTGGCGTTGGCGGACGCATTGACGGCGGTGTGCGACAGAGTTGTGTTGCGAGTTAAAGCGCACCCGACGTTCGTTTCGGACGCGACCGTCGAGGACGTTTGGGAACACGTGGATTTTTTAGAATCTGCGTCGTCGAGTAGTAGTAGTAGCAGCAGCAGCAGCGGCAGCAGTAGTAGTAGTGGTAAAAGTAACAAAAGCGATGCGAGTGAAGAGGGTAGGGAAAAAAGTAAAGATGTCGAGGCGCGAAGAAAGATGGCGTCGCGATGGAAAAGCCACCTGTTGAGCGGTCGGTGGGTGGTTGAACCCGATTTTGCGTGGTGTCAGCCGCAGCCGTTTTGGAATTTGCCGGCACTCGCGAGAGCGTCGTTGAGTTCAGAGCTCAACGATACCGGTTTAACGATAATCAAAGGCGACGCGAATTACCGTCGACTACTCGGAGATAGACTTTTTGATCACTCAAAAGATGCGTTTGAGGACGTCGTTGCGTATTTTCCATCGCCAGTGGTTGCGTTGCGAAGTTTGAAAAGCGAGTTAGGTTGCGGTATGCCGAAAGAAAAGTGCGAGAGCGCGAGGAACACGAGGAAAGATTGGATGACATGCGGCGTATACGGCGTCGTACAGTTTGTGAGACATCCGGTGCAACAAACTGCGGTGGCGGATGCGGTCGTGAATCAAGCAGATCCGTTCGCGGATTCGCACGAGCTGCAAAAAGTGCTAGTGGCCATAGCCAACGCCTGCGCGGAAATCTCGGAACGAGTAGCCGCGCAGCCGACACTATCGCCGTCGGAAAGAGGCTACACCGGGGAAACAAACGAATCCGGAGACGTGCAAAAGAAACTGGACGTGTTTTGTGACGACGTTTTTGAGAAACATTTGATCGAACGCTTACACAATAACGAGAGAAGCGTCGTAAAGGCGTATTTCAGCGAAGAACGAAGCGAGAAAATGGCCAAAAGCGGGGCGGCCGAGGATGATTTTATTGATTTCGGCGCGTCGTTTGTCGTCGTCGCCGACCCTTTGGACGGATCGCGCAACGCCGATATCAACATTCCCGTCGGTTCCATCTTTGGTATTTATCAATTCAAAAACAACGAAAAGCTCGAAGACGTCGTTTTGAAACCAGGACGAGAACTTATTGCCGCCGGATACGCGCATTACGGCAAAGCAACATCCTTCATCTGCGTCCCTGGACCAAACGCGAACGCCTGCGAGTTTTGTCTCGACGAGAAAACGAAAGAGTTTAAACTCGTCAAAGATAAAATAACTATTCCGGAACGCGGTCAAGTCTACTCCTTGAACGATGCCAGAGAACCCGATTGGCCGTCCGGTTTGAAAAAATACATCGACGACGTGCGCCGGGGCGACGGCGAAAGCGGGAAGAAATACTCCGCGCGATACATCTGCGCGCTCACGGCTGATTTCCATCGAACGATACAAGAAGGCGGGTGGTGCGGAAACCCTCGCTCTCACTTACGCGTCGTCTACGAGTGCAACCCGCTCGCGTTTGTCGCCAAAGCCTGCGGAGGCCGCGCTTCCGACGGCGAACGAGACATATTAGACATTCTTCCTGCTGACTTTCACGAAAAAACGCCGCTCTTCGCGGGATCTAGCGAAGATATCGACGAGATTGAAAAGTACGAAAACGTGAAACAAACCGAAGGTGGGGGGTATTTGATTTAATATGACATCATTATTTTCCACTCAAGTAAAAAATATCAACAAACACACACAACACACACGTCATCATGTTACAAGAACCAGCGCACCAAAAAGGCGACAAGCCGCAATGTCAAGCGCAAACAACGAAAGGTAAGAATACATATTCGCGCCAGCGCTCGAGGAGAGAATGGGTTTTGTCCGTGGGAAGGCGCCGTAAAAGCGCGTTTGTTTTCCCGAGGAGGTTTCACGCTTTAGGGAGATACAAAACTCTCTCACCAACCGAGCGCGCGCGCGTGCTTTCGCGCCTCTCTTTCTGCGCATTTTTTATAGCGGTTTGCTAAACTGACGACTCTCCGTCATCCCTCTTCTCTACAAAAGGCGATCAGTGCAAGCGTCCAGCTCAAGAAGGGTCCAAATTCTGTGCGCAACACTCCTCTGCTGCTTAAAAGAGTCTCTCGTTTTTGTATCTATATAAGCTACAAACGAAAGAACGGAAAAAGAGAAACAAAAATTTAAAGAGAGAGAGAGAGAGAGTATTGTGAGATTATGCGTTTTTGCGTCCGCGTTGGTGGCTGCGCTGCGCGATGATCACGACGAGAGAGAAAGAGAAAGAGAACGCGCGTAGTATAATCTGCGAGTAGACGTATAAAAGAGACAACACATGTGTGAATTTACCCACAAAACGAAAAAACGTTTCACACAAAACCTCATTTTTGTACCTAATAACGCGTTGTTGTTGTTCGTTCATAAATGTCGTCCTCTGGTCGACATGTACCCTCAGACGATGAAAAAGTGAAGAGAGTGAAACGAATAAACGTCTCGGTGGGGATATTAGGCCACGTGGACTCCGGGAAAACCTCCTTAGCGAGAGCGCTTTCGACGTCGTTTTCAACCGCCTCTTTGGATAAAAACCCGCAATCGAAACTGCGTGGGATTACGTTAGACTTAGGGTTCAGTTCATTCGTGAACAGACGAGAAGTGACGACGAGAGATGGTAAAGAGATGGTCGAAGTGGACGTGTTTTACACGATGGTGGACTGTCCCGGACACGCGTCGCTGATTAAAACCGTCCTCGGGGGCGCGAGTATTATCGATTGCATGATTTTAGTCGTGGATGTGAACAAAGGCATCCAAACGCAAACGGCGGAGTGCGTCGTCGTCGGGGAGATTGCGGTGAAGAAATTGATCGTGTGCTTGAATAAAATAGACTCGATAGAGGACGAGGTGAAGAGGAAGGCGAAAATAGAGCAAGTGGAGAAGAAGATACGGATGGCGTTGTCGAAATCGAAATTCGCGAGTCTCGATTTCGTGGCGACGAGCGCCAGGCCGGGGGGAGGGAACGATCAAGACGTTGGGTCGAAAGAGACCGAGGCGAAACCGATTGGGTTGGAAAGTTTAGTGAAGATTTTAGGGGAACGCGTGCCCAAGGAGAGATTCGAGGAGGTGGAGAGTAAGGCGGCGACTTCGTCGTCGACTTCTGCGTCAAATTTTCTCTTCGCCGTGGACCATTGTTTCGCGGTGAAAGGGCAAGGCACGGTGCTCACCGGTACCGTTTTGAACGGGTCGTGTAAAGTTGGCGATTTCGTGGAAATTCCCCATCTGAAAGAAGAGAAAAAAGTTAAATCTATGCAGATATTTCGAGAGTCGACGGATAGGTGCGCGAGAGGCGACCGCGTGGGGATGTGCGTGGCCGGTTTAGACCCGGAAGGATTAGAAAGGTTCTTAGTATCTTCACCGAAAACGGTCCCGACGTTTGACCGGGCAATCGTGAGTTGCGAGAAGATTCGTTTGCATAAAAGTCAAGTGAAATCGAAAGCAAAGTTTCACGTCACAGTCGGACATCAAACGGTCATGGCCAAGGCGATTTTCTTCGGCGACGCGAATAGTAGTAGCGGTAGTAGTAGTAGTAGTATTAGCGCCGCCTTGACTAGTGAAACGCTCGCAGGTGCAGTAGGGACGCTCTCGTTGAGTAATGGCGACACCGGCGGAGACAGTAAAAAGCAGAAATTTGATTGTCAACGAGAGTACGCGTTAGCGGACGAGTTGCTCCACGTGAGCGAAGTCGTGAAGAAAGAAACAGTCGCGGCGGAAGACGACGAGAACAACAACTCTGAAAACCAAAACGAAGATGAAGAAGACGAGGACATCGCGAACGTGTTTGCCAGGTACTGTTACCTGGAATTTGAGAAGCCCGTCACTGCTCCTGAAAATGCGCTTTACATAGCCTCAAAACTCGACGTTCCAGAAGGTTCCAACGTCTGTCGACTGGCGTTTTTTGGCAAAACGCTCTCCTGCGCCGACGCCTCCAAATCACCAAATTTCGCCGAAGAAAACTTACGTCTTTTCTCCGTAAAATCACGCAAAGGTACAATCGAACGCGCAGAAAGCGACAACCGCACGTGCGTTTGTAAAGGCATGTTCAAAAAAGAATCCGATTTGTCCAGTTTCCGAAACATGTTTGTTTGGATGGACTCGAGCGCCGGTGGCGCGAGAGGTCGCATCGAAGGCTCTTTTGGAAAGACCGGTAAGTTCAAAGTCTACTTCGAGAAGGAAATCGATATCAGCAACGCAAAAACGAGTCGCAAGATTACCATGCGATTCAAACGATTCGTCTACGACAAGAACGAGAAGAGAATCATGGATCAAACTGGTTTGTAGATATACGAGAGTAGTACTCTTATTTTGAGATTATTTTTATGAAGGAGAAGAAACGCTTTTTAAAAAAAATCGACGAAAAACATCATAACTGTAAGATCACAACGTAACCGAGCTCCCTTTTCGCGCTCGTATTCTCTCATCATTCAAAAGAAAGAACAAAATGGAAACGAGAGAAATCAGCCCGGAACAAATCGTAATGATAATTGTTTTTGTGGCCATACCTGTAGGCTTGATTGGTTTAATCGTTCTGTTTTCACTCGCGTCCTGCTGCGGATACCAAATAGCCATTTCTCCAAAAACTTCTTTAGACGATGACACGTCCTCGTCGTCGGGAACGATTGGGTACAAGCACGAATACGACGTGCACGACGATGAATCCACGGACGTTGACTTGGAATTGAACGCTGTTAAGACGCCGCCGAAACGATATTCGTTAACCCGCTTTATATCTAACGGGAATAACAAAAACCAGACGAAGTGAGAGAGAAGGTAGGGGGGTTCAATTTGCACTTTAATGTCTGCGATAACTATTTA
>Ga0114997_10003252_pt1 | contig 12803 bp, 13 predicted proteins | sample ArcticOcean_MG_C_2_FD_87045 | JGI IMG/M metagenome (GOLD analysis project Ga0114997, IMG submission 87045) | Marine microbial communities from western Arctic Ocean - ArcticOcean_MG_CB4_136 | ecosystem: Environmental > Aquatic > Marine > Oceanic | place: Arctic Ocean: Canada Basin | collected... | reverse complement strand
TTTCACATATTTATTTTTCTTTTTTTTTCAAGTCTCGGCAGAAGACTCTGTGGATATTTGGGAAAAAAATAAAAAAATTGATGGGAAAAAAAAAATTATTGTAAATTCAGGCACTGAGAAAAATAATCAAAATAAAATTTTAAACAATGTACCAAATGTTCGAAGCAGTATAGTAGAGAGTTTAAATTCTAGCCAAGAAGAGGCTAAGCTTTACGGAATTTATGATCCTGAAAAAAATAATTTAGACTTAAATATGTGGATCAATACCGACGGCAAAGAAATTAAAAATGTATTCAAAAGAATAAATAAAATAAAATTATCAAATTCGGCAGAGGAATTATTTTTAAACACTATTATGACATACTCATATTCTTCAAATACAAACATGACAGAAGAAGAGTTTTTAGAATTAAAAATCAGATGGTTAATTCAAAACAATAAAGATTTTTTGCTGGAAGAGTTACTAAGTCGAAATAAAGACTTTAGTGGTAAAAAAAAAATTATACAATACTTAGTCGACAAAAGTATAGCTAAAGCAAACTTAAATGAAGCATGTAAAAAAACAAATTTTATAAGCAAAGAAATTATTGACTCATACTTAGAGAAGTTCAAAATTTATTGTTTGATTTTCAATGATAAAAAAACAAACGCACAGCTTTTGTTTGAAATATTAAATGAACAAGGTCTCTCTGATAATTTTTTTAATAGTAAGATTAATTTTTTATTAGGAATTAAGGACAAAGCAGACACTAAAATTAAAGATGATAATTTATTAAATTTTTACTTATCTTCAATAACTGTTCCTGATTTTAATTATGAACCAACAGACAAAACTAATAAATTTATATGGGAATATCTCAATGCAGCCAATTTAATAAGAATAGATGACATGGAAGACAAAGAGAAAATTAAAAGTTTAGAAATAGCAGCTAACAATAACACTCTAGATAAATTAAAAATTTTTGAAATATACAAAAAAATACCATTCGATATTAATCAGCTGGTGAATGCAGAGGGGATATTTCAATCTCTTGAAGGTATTGACTCAAGAGCGTTAATTTATCAAAAATACCTTCTTGCAGACAACGTAGAAAATAAAATTAAATTATTATTTTTGTTAAAAGATCAATTCAAAAAAGAAAATATTTCTAATGTCTATAAAGAATTTATGAGCTCAGAGCTAGAAAGCTTAATGAAAAATGACATTCCAAATTCCTATCGAGAGGCTGTTGAGAAGAACATAATTTCAAAACAAGAATACAAGTTAGGAAAAATTAAATATGACGACAAGGTTCTACACAGATCAAGAGTTTTAAGGTTTTATACAGAGCCTGGTACACAAAAACAAAAATCACAAAAAGATCTAAATAATATTTATAAAAAAATAAAAAGAAATAAAAACTATTTTTTTTCTGCTAAAGATCTAGCTTTAATAGAAACGTTATTGGCTGATGGTTTTTCCATACCAAAAGACATAAATTATGTTGAGATCTCAAAAAAATATCCTGTTCCAAAAAATTTAATAAATTTGATAAAAAATAAAGAGATAGGTCTACTTTCTTTAAAGTTTGTTGAAATTATTGGCGAAGATGAAATATCTAATCTGGATCCAGAAACTGTTTATTTTATTATAAACATATTAAATCAAGCAGAACTTATTAATTTTAGAAATAAAATTATAGCAACCGCACTACCTTTAAGGGAATAATTGTAATATAATTTTTTTATGAGTATTCGAAATATTTTAATAGAACCTGATCCAGAACTAAGGAAAAAATGTAAATTAGTTGAAAAAGTAGATAACAATATTAGAAAATTAATGGATGACATGATTGAAACAATGTATGAGGCTCCAGGCATAGGATTAGCCGCAATACAAGTTGGTATTTTAAAAAGAGTAATCGTTATAGACATTTCAAAAAATCCTCAAAAAAAAGATCCGTTATTTATTGTAAATCCTGAGATAACTTTTAAGTCAGAAAAAAAAGTAACTTATGAGGAAGGCTGCCTTTCTCTTCCTGGTTATTTTGCAGAAGTAGCGAGACCAGCAGAGTGCCACCTGAATTATCAAGACTATAATGGCGTGTTCAAAAAATTAAAAACGGATGGTCTATTAGCTACGTGCATTCAACATGAAGTAGATCATCTTAATGGAATTTTATTTATTGATTACCTATCTAAGTTAAAAAGAACGATGATAGTAAAAAAGTTATCAAGACATAAAAAATCATTAGAAAGAATAGTAGTTTAATTTCAAAAAACTAATGTCAAAAAAAATTGTTTTTATGGGAACCCCAGAGTTTGCAACAGAAACCTTACGGGTTTTAGCGAATTCAAATCATGAAATAATTTGCGTCTATACACAACCACCCAAAAAATCTTTTAGAGGTCAAAAAATTAATTCCTCCGCAGTTCAATTAGAAGCAGAGAAATTAAATTTAAAAATAAGAACTCCAACTAATCTTGAAGATCAAAAGGAATATGAATACTTTAAATCTCTAAATCCATACATTGTGATAGTAGTTGCATATGGAAAAATAATTCCAAAAAACTTCTTACATCTACCAGAAAAAGGTTTTATTAACATACATGCATCGTTACTACCAAATTGGAGAGGGGCCGCACCTATACAAAGATCTATAATGAACTCTGATAAAGAGACAGGAATAAGTATAATGCAAATTCAGGAGGGGTTAGACACAGGGCCTTATATGAAACAAATCAAAACTATCATTGAAACTCAGGACACCGCTACAATTATTGGTAAAAAATTATCTAAATTGGGTTCCGAAAATATTTTAGAGTGCATAAAAAAAATAGACAATAGCAGTGCTAATTTTGTTGTACAAAATCACAAACAAGCTTCTTATGCTAAAAAAATTGAAAAAAGTGAGGCGAAGATAATATGGAATGATAGTTATAAAAAAATTTTAACAAAGATAAATGCCTTAAACCCTTCCCCCGGAGCTTGGTTTCAATTTAATGACGTGAGATATAAAATATGGAAAGCAAAAAACTCTGAAAAGACAGGAAAACCAGGAGAATTACTAGATGAAAAACTCACAATAGCTTGTGGAGTAAAATCTATTCAAGTTTTAGAAATTCAAAAAGAAGGAAAAAAAAAACTTTTAGCAGAAGAGTTTTTAATTGGTTCTAGCATACCAAAAGGTAGTAAAGTTTTTTAATGAAAAATTATCAAATTATTATTGAATATGACGGAACAAATTTTTCTGGTTGGCAAGTTCAAAAAACAGATTTAACTGTTCAGGGTATTATTCAAAAAGTATTAAAAAAATTAACAAAAAAAAATATTATCATTCACGGATCAGGAAGAACGGATAAAGGAGTGCACGCAATAGAACAGTCTGCACATTTTAAAACTAATTACTTTATTAAAGATTCTAAAAATTTTATTAAATCTATGAATTTTTTTCTAAATAAATATAGTGTCTCTATTTTAAGTATAAAAAAAAAGAACACATTATTTCATGCAAGACACAGTGCAACAGAACGAACATATAAGTATGTAATTGTAAATAGATATGGATCTTTAGTTTTAGATAAAAATAGAGCTTGGAATATTGAAAAAAAATTAGACGTAGATTTGATGCGAAGGGCCGCAAGAGCATTAAAAGGAAAAAAAGATTTTTCAACTTTTAGATCCTCTAATTGCTCCGCTAAATCTCCAATTAAAACTATAAAAAATGTAAGAATAATTAATAAAAATAAAAAAATAGAAATATTTTTTATATCAAGATCTTTTCTTCAACAACAGGTAAGATCAATGGTTGGTTGCTTAAAATATGTAGGTGAAAAAAAATGGACTATAAAAGATTTCAAGTTTTCACTGTTTTCGAAATTAAGAAAGAATTGTGCTCCACCTGCTCCAGCAAGTGGATTATTTTTATATAAAGTAAAATATTAAAAACTTTATTTAAATCCATATTTTTTAATGGAATTATAAGAAATAAATATTACCGATATTAAATTTTTGAATATACCTAGTTTATTATAATCTTTATTTATTTTCCAAACCCAATAAATATTTCTAAACTTTTTACTTTGAAGAGAATCTTCAGTTATCCTATACTTTGTAAGATTTTTTTTTAGACAATATGCATAGTCAAGATCTTTTAAAATTCTACATTTATAAAAATAATCTTCACATATTTTTGTTCTAGTAAACTTATATTTTTTTGCGAGATTACTTTTTACCATCATAGTACTAGTTGCCATAGAAGTATTCTTAATAAAATCATTAAAGTTTAATTTTATCGGAGGATAAATTACTTTTAATAATTTATTTAAATCATTGGATCTAAATGTTGAATAGTTAGTATAAGAAAATAAATAATTATTTTGGATCATAAAATTAACTTGTTTTTCTAGCTTATCTATTTGCCAAATGTCATCAGAATCTATAAATGCAACATATTCTGAAGAGCTTAGTCTTAATGCATAGTTTCTACAAAAAGCAGTTCCCATATTTTTTTTTAAAAAAATAATTTTTATATTTTTTTCTTTTATATAATTGTTAAGAATTTCTCTTGTATTTTTGTTAGAATTGTCATCGATTAAAATTAATTCCCAATTTTTGTAGCTTTGATTAATTATAGAGTCCAACGTATCAGATATGTATTGATGACTATTATAATTTGGAAGTATAATACTAACCTTAGGTTTCAACATTTCAATTTCTAATTATAACTCAAAAGGGTTGAGAATGTAGTAAAAATTTGAGGCAGTTAGTAAAATTAAGAAATAGCAAAACAAAAATATTACATTTTTAAAAGTAAATTTAATACTTTCCTTAAAAAAAGTTAAGAGCATTATAAAAATTAACGGGTCATAGTATTCTTGATAGATTGGGGTAATTATTAAACTTAATAAAATAAAGTACAAAAATATTAATCGATCATGCGCTATTGAAAAATAAAAAATAATTATTAATGACGAAATTAGTATGGAAAAAGATAAAAATATTTTTTGAAAATAAAAATCGTTAAAAAAAAATGTTGCTAATTTATATGATATTCCTCCACCATAAATATGCTTGTTAGTAGTCTCATAATTTAAAAAAAATAATAAAACATAAATTAGTGACACAGCAAATAGAGAAAAATATTCTTTTTTAAAAAATTTTTTTTTAATTAATGAGTAACAATCCTTCTTTAATATAAAAAAAGGAAAAACATAAAATGCTATTATTGTTATAGTGTAGCCTATGTTTTCGAAATCAAATGTGAGGCTACGCTCTAGTTGACGAGTTGGAATAATACCTCCCCACAAATAGATAAAATATAAATATGGTAAGGAGAATATTGTATAGCAAGTTACAGAAAATATTTTTTGATAAATACTTGAATTATTTAAAATAAATAAAAATGATAAAATTGGAATTATTAATAATTTTTGATCAAAGTAAAATGACAAACTACTAAACAAACAGATAAAAAATATAAATAAAAACCTTTTCTTATTTATCTCTTCAATTTCCTTGTAAATTAATATTGAAAGAAATGAAGATATTAAAAAAAATAAACCATAATTTTCCTGTATTCCCCAGTATGATGTTGTACGAAAATAGGGGCTAATAAAAACAATCGATCCTAAAAAAATTAGTAACTCTTTTTTTTCTAAAAAAAATTTCTTTTTTAAAGTTATTATCAAAAGCAAAGGTAGCAATAAAGATAAAGCAAATACACTTTTTCTGTACAGTAAATAATCACTTGCAAAAGGATTTAAATATTTATGAAGTATATATGCAGCTGGTGATCTGCCGTCAAAATAATCATCATGTGTAATTGCAGCTCTTATATCGTTTGTCAAAAATACTTGAAGATTAGTCCAAATATGTTCTGAGTCGTTAGGGCCTCCACCCGCTGAGTTTTCATCATATACGAAACCTAAAAAAAAAGATAAGAGAGTTAATATCGATATTGAAATTAAAAAAAAAAATTCAAACCTTTTATTTGGCATTCTGTTTTATTCTCCACCTTGATCCCTCGCGCACAATAAAACCGCAACAATTATCGGCCCCACACTTACAGATATAATCTTTGTAGTCTTTGTCGTAACCGAACCCATAATCGTATGAGAGTTCTTCCCCTTTTTTAATATCCTTTAAGGCAAATATCCATAATTTGAGACCTTTGCCTGCTACTTCACAATTTGGATTACATGAATGATTTATTAATCTTGCAGTATTGTATTCAAAGTCTCCGTCGAGATCATACCTGCTATTAAGGTTAAAAAGGTATATGGCTTTATCATTGTCATATTTTGGATTTGTTTCAGTTTCTTTTTTTGTAATAAGTTTACCTTTGTAATAAATAATCTTTTGATTTTTTTTTATATTTTTAGCAGCAACAAGCCCCCTGTTGTCTATATTTGATTTTTTTATTTTATAAAGTTTCACTTAAAGTACTCCACTAGAATATCGTGATAAATTCTTGTTAGTTTTTTTAGATCTGAAATAGAAACACATTCATCGACTTTATGCATTGTTTTGTTTACCAACCCAAATTCTAAACATGGAGAGATTTTTCTAATAAATCTAGCATCTGATGTCCCCCCAGTTGTTGAAAATACTGGATTGATTTTAGTTATTTTTTTAATAATTTTCTTAGCCATATATATTGTTTTTTCTGGTTTAGTAATAAATGCGTCACCATTAGCATCGTAAATAACTTTGTATGTACAATTATTTCTTCTACAAACATTTTTTATTACTTTGTTAATTATTTTTTTTAAAGATACAGAAGTATGAATATCATTGTACCTGATATTGAATTGAGATTTAGCTCTTGATGGAATTACATTGTGTGCTTTATTGTCAACATTCAAGCTAGTAAATTCTAGATTAGACGGTTGAAAATTTTTATTACCTTTATCAAGTTTAGTTTTTTTTAGTTTTTCACAAATAGTTATTAAAGTATTTATAGGATTGTTTGAGAGATGAGGGTAGGCAACATGTCCTTGTGAGCCATAGATTTCTAATGATCCCGAGAGACTGCCTCTTCTTCCTATTTTTATCATTTCACCTAATTTTTTAGGGTTTGTTGGTTCCCCAACTATACAAAAGTTTATTTTTTCTCGTCTTTTTTTTAAATAATCAACAACTTTTTTTGTTCCATTAATAGCCACACCTTCCTCGTCTCCAGTAATCAAAAAACTTATAGATCCTTTTATTTTTGAATTATTTTTTAAAAACTTACTTACTGCTGACACAAAACAGGCAATTGAGCTTTTCATGTCATTTGCTCCACGCCCAATCAAATAATTTTTTTTTATAATTGGTTTAAAAGGATTTGTCGTCCAGTCATTATAATTTCCTGGTGGCACTACATCTGTGTGGCCCGCATAACAAATGTTAGGTTGTTTTGTTCCAAATCTTGCATAGAGATTTTTAACAGGTTTACTTTTTTTATCTTTGAATTCTAAAATCTTACATTTAAATCCAAGTGATTTTAATTTCCTGCTCAAAAAATTTATCGCACCAGCATCAATAGGTGTAATGCTCGGAAAACTAATAAGTTCTTTTGATAATTTTACTTCATCAATTCTTCTCATTAGTCTCTCAAAAGATCGTTAATAGAAGTCTTACTTCTAGTTTTTTCATCCACTTTTTTAACGATCACCGCACAATATAGAGAAGGTCCATCGGGATTTTTTTTATTAGGTAAAGTACCGGGAACAACTACAGAGTAAGCCGGAACTTTTCCATAAGAAATTTTACCCGTTTCTCTGTCGACTATTTTAGTTGAGGCACCAATGTAAACTCCCATTGAAATAACTGCTCCAGTTTCAACCAAAACTCCTTCAGCAATTTCAGATCTTGCTCCAACAAAACAATTATCTTCGATTATTACTGGTCCAGCTTGAAGCGGTTCAAGAACACCTCCGATGCCAGCGCCTCCAGATATATGACAATTCTTGCCTACTTGAGCGCAAGAACCTACAGACGCCCATGTATCAACCATAGTTGCTTCATCCACATACGCACCGAGGTTTACAAAGCACGGCATAAGTACAGCATTTCTTGCAATGAAGGAACCTTTTCGCACAACGCCGTTTGGCACATGTCTGTAGCCTGCTTTTTCCCAGTCTTCTTTTTTCCAGTTTACTGATTTGCCAGGAACTTTATCGTACCATGTAGTATAAGGTCCGCTTAAAATCTGCATTTTATTTATTCTAAAACTTAATAAAATAGCTTTTTTAATCCACTGATTTACTGTCCACTTTTCACCTTTTTTTTCTGCAACTCTTATTTTTCCTTGATCGAGTAACTCAATGGTCTCCTTGATAGTGTTAGTTATTAGCTGATCAGAGTTTTCGTTTATTTTGTCTTTATTCTCAAAAGATTCATTTATAGTTTTTTCAAATTTATCTAAGTTCATTTATCTCCTTTAAAAATTTAGCAAGATTACTAGTTCTGTAGTTAATAAAATCGGAGTCAGAAAATTTAGCTGCCCACGGTTCATCATTTTTAATCCAAACAGTTTTCATTCCTAATTCATGCGCTGGTTTTAAATTTCTTGCGATATCTTCGAAGAATATACAATATTGTGGCTCAATTTTGTAATCTTCTATAATCTTTTTATAAGGTTCCATAGATGGCTTGGGTATAAAATCAGACTCGACTATATCGAATACTCCGTCAAAAAGCTTATCAATTCCAATTCTTTTTGTAACATTTGCAGCGTGCGCCTTAGACCCGTTGGTAAATATAATCTTTTTTCCATTTAATTTAGCGATTTGTTTTTCCAAATCCCTATCTGGTTTTAAAAAATCTAAGTTAACATCATGAACAAACTCTAAAAACTCATTTGCATCAATTTTATGATTTTTTATCATTCCATTTAGGGTTGTGTTATATTCATGAAAATAATTTTTTTGTATTTTTTTTGCTTCCTCTAAACTCACACTGAGCTTTTCACTAATAAATCTAGACATTTTTTTATCTACCTGGTCAAATACTTTTGTGTCACCTGAGTACAAAGTGTTATCCAAGTCAAACATCCAATATTTTATTTTAGTTAATTCTTTCATTGTCTAATAAGTGTACCGGCACCTTTGTCTGAAAAAATTTCATATAGAATTGAGTGAGGCTTTCTGCCATCAATAATAACCACACCTTTTACTCCGTTTTTAACCGCGTCTATACAAGTGTTTATTTTAGGTATCATTCCACTAACTATAGTTTCGTTTTTAATCATCTCCAATGCTTCAATCGAGTTTATTTCAGGAATTAGTTTTTTATTTTTATCATAGACGCCCTCTACATTTGTCATCAGTAAAAGTCTTCTTGAATTCAGTGCTTTAGCTATAGCTCCAGCGGCAATATCTGCATTTATATTAAAAGCTTGGCTATTTTCATTTAGGCCCATAGGAGCCAATACTGGAATATCTTTTTTTTCTGTTATCTTGTTTAATATGTCTACTTTTATTTTATCTGGTATCCCCACATAACCTAATTCTTTCCTTTCAGGTTTTACTATTATTGTATTTGAGGTTTTTGTTGTGATTGAATGTGCATTACAAGATTTATTTTTTAACGCAGCCACTATTTCTTTGTTGAATTCAATTAAAACATTTTCAACTATACCTATAACTTTTTTGTCAGTTACTCTTAAGCCTCCAATAAATTTGCTTTCTATATTTAGTTCATCTAGCTTACTTTTTATTCTTGGACCACCACCATGTACAATTACAGTTGAAAGACCTAAATTATTTAAAATTGTTATGTCGTCAATAAAGTTTTTAAATAACGCGGGATTAATCAAAACATTTCCACCACATTTAATTACTATTTTTTCATTTTTATACTTTAAAACATATTTTGGAATGTTTTCGATGCCAGGTACATTTTGTGGCCAAAATTTATTGATGTCATCTATAGAAATATCTTTAGACATCTAGTTAGTTTTAATTTTAGTTTTTTTCATTATGACCCACTGCTGTGCAATTGTTAAAATATTATTAACAGTCCAATACACAACCAAACCAGATGGGAAGGAAGCAAGAATTATTGTTAGCATTATTGGAAAAAAAGCAAATATTTTTGCCTGAATAGGATCAGTTGGGGCCGGGTTAAGTTTTTGTTGTACCCACATTGAGAGTCCCATTAGAATTGGCCAAATTCCAATCATTAAGAAGCTTGGTGGGTCCCAAGGAATTAAACCAAAAAAATTAAAAAGCGAAGTCGGGTCTTGAGCAGAAAGATCTTTAATCCAACCAAAAAATGGCTGGTGTCTCATTTCTAAAGAAATAAACAACATTTTGTATATCGCGAAAAAAAAAGGGATTTGTATTAATACCGGCAAGCAACCAGAGGCCGGATTAACTTTTTCTTTTTTATATAAAGACATCATTTCTTGCTGCAGCTTCATTTTATCGTCCTTATGAAGCTCTTTTAATCTGACCATTTCAGGCTGCAGCGCTTTCATTTTAGCCATTGATCTAAACGAATAGTTTGCCAGTGGAAAAAATAATAGTCTTATTCCCAAAGTAATTAAAACTATAGCAATTCCAAAATTACCAGAAAGCTTGAATAAATAGTCAATTACAAAAAATAGTGGTTTTGTAAAAAAATAAAACCAACCCCAGTCTATCACAAGGTCTAACTTGTTAATTTTGTAATCAGCAGCATAAGAATCTATTATTTCAACTTCTTTTGCGGCAACGAATAATTTTATCTTATTCGAGTTTTTTGAGAACGGGTTTATAGTAGTAGGACTATTTAAAATATAATTTGCTTTAAAAGCCTCGTTATACAAAAAAGTAGACTTAAAGTTTTTTCCCTTTTCTGGAACTAAGGCAGTCATCCAATATTTATCAGTAATACCAAACCAACCTTCATCTGCTTCTCTGACTATTTTCTTTTCTTCTATATCGTCGTAATCATCCTCTTTAAGCTCTTCATCAAAAACACCTATAAATCCTTCGTGAGAAATATAAAAATTTTGAATGTCTTCTGGAATTTTATTTCTAGTTATCTGTGCATAAGGATACAGATCTATAGAACTATTGGTTTTATTTTCAACTTCTTGAGAAATTTTAAATAAATAATTATTATCTATTTCAATTATTTTTTTAAATATTATTCCTTCGTTATTATTCCACTGCAATACAACAGGTCTGTTTTCACTAAGAATGTTATTTCCTTGGACTGACCAAGTAGTGTTAATTGAAGGAACTTTTATTTTACTTCCAATACTAGTCCATCCGGTTTCAACAAAATATCCATTTTCAGTTTGTCTTGGGTTTAAAAAATCGACATTTTTATTGTTTTTTAAATTTTGCTTATGATTTTTAAAGGAAATATCATCTATCAAAGCCCCTTTAAGTGAGATAGATCCTATTATACTTTTATTCTCTATTTTAATTCTATTGATACCAGACACAGATTCTTCTCTTGTGATTGAATCCACTTCAATTTTTTGTTCAATGTTAGGTGTAATATTATTTTTGTTATCTTCTCTCTCTACTTGTTCCGCAACTTGCTTAACATTTTTAGGTTTTTCAAATAAAGCACCCCAAAAAAGCAAAACCGACATAGAGAGTGCAATTGCTATAAAAACATTTTTATTTTCCATTTTATTTTACCTTTGTATAATTTTTTTTTTAGGTACAAAATCTAAGCCTGATCCACCACCTAAAATTTTAACTGGATGACAACTAAAAATTCTTTTAAAACCTAAGCACACACCTTTTGTCGCTCCATGAATTTTTACGGACTCAATAAAATAATCTGAACAAGTTGGAAGATACCTACATCTGTTTGCAAAAATAGGTGAGATTAAAACTTTATAAAATTTTATAAAACTAATTATAAAAAATATTATGATTTTAGACATTTTTATTTAATTTTGTTAAAACATTTAATCATAGCCGGTAGAAGAATATCTTGTTTTTCTCTATAAGCATTTGATTTACCCAAAACTATATAAGTATAATCTTTATTAATTGCACCCTTTATTTTTAATAATTTAACCACATTTGCTTTTAGTTTGCGTCTTATTTTGTTTCTTTTAACTGCATTGCCAATTTTTTTTTTCATTACAAAACTTATAAGTAAATTATCTTTGTTTTTTGGTTTGATGAAGTTTTTAGCATAGAAAATTGAAAAGTAGTCAGTGTGTATTCTTTTTTCTTTCAAAGCCGATTTGAATTGGTTGCTTTTTTTTAGACTTTCAAGCTTGACCATGGATATCAGGTAGAGATAGTTCTTCTGCCTTTTGCTCTTCTTCTAGCTATGAGTTTACGACCACCTTTAGTAGCCATCCTAGACCTAAACCCATGCCTTCTTTTTCTAACTAAATTACTTGGTTGATAAGTTCTTTTCATAAATGTTTAAAGTTATATAATTAATTAAAGCACTCATGTACAGTTAAAATTTAACAATGAATATAAAATTAAAAGTATTAATTGCTAGTGTATACATACTTTGCCTGGGTATTTTGATGTATTTAGTTTTTAACTATTTAGAAATCGATCAACTAAATGATTATTCTTATATTAGGGACAAAAGCCAAACCTTGATAGAGTACAAAAAAAACTATCTATTATTATTTATTATTTTATTTTTCTTTTTTTGTATTATTTGGATATTTCTCATGGGTTTTGCAACGCCATTAGGCTTGGTCTCTGGTTTTGTGTTTGGAAATTGGCTGGGGACTTTAATTTCAGTCATTGGAATCACAATCGGAGCAACTTTATTTTATATTATTGTTGGACTATATTTTAGGGAAATTATTATGAAGCATCTTGAACATAGAATATTAAAATATAAAAATTTATTT
>Ga0114997_10003250_pt1 | contig 12805 bp, 12 predicted proteins | sample ArcticOcean_MG_C_2_FD_87045 | JGI IMG/M metagenome (GOLD analysis project Ga0114997, IMG submission 87045) | Marine microbial communities from western Arctic Ocean - ArcticOcean_MG_CB4_136 | ecosystem: Environmental > Aquatic > Marine > Oceanic | place: Arctic Ocean: Canada Basin | collected... | reverse complement strand
TAAGAGGGAATGAGCCAACTACAGCTTGTGCTCCAAGATAGTTTGAAATTTTACAAACAGTCTCTAAATTATTATGCAATAAATTATCTAAAATAACTCTTTCTGAACCAGCGCTTATAACTGCAGCTGCTTCTTTTACAGAATTTATTCCCCCTCCATAAGTTAGTGGTATATTCACCCCTGAACTAGAAATCGCCTTAAGTAGTTCCAAATCTGGACCCAAATTTTTTTTGCTACGTCCAATATCAAGCACTATGATTTCATCTGATCCCCACCTGCTTAAGTTCTCTGCTAAATGAACGGGGTTTCCAAGTGGTAAGAAGCGGTGATAACCAAATGACTGTATAGCTAAACCATTATAAACTGTTATTACACCTGCTATTCGCTTTTTAAGCATCAAATTGCTCCCTTGATTAATTTACTTAATAAAGTTAAACCGTTTTTTTGGCTTTTTTCAGGATGAAACTGTAGCCCCACTACATTCCTGCTAAAAACTATAGCTGGAATATCTTCTCCAAATTTTACTGTTGCACTAACCAAATTTTTTTTTGTTTGAATTTTATACGAGTGATTAAAATAAAAATCTACCCCTTTATAAGCGGCTAAAAGATTAGTATTATTAGTAACATGTAGGCTGTTCCAGCCAATATGCACATTATTATCTGAAATCTTAACAACTTCTCCTGGCAACAGACCTAGTCCATTACAAAAGCCACCCTCTGTTCCACTAGTAGCAAGAACCTGCATACCAAGACAGATACCTATAAGTCTTTTGTCTTCATGTGCCCAATTTTTTATAAACTCTATAAGTCCAAAGTTTTCTAGTCCTTTCATAGCAACCGAAAAAGAGCCTACACCAGGAAGCACGAGAGTATCGCATTTTTTTAGTTCAGAAATTTTGTTGGACAATGTAACAAGGTGGCCCAAAGACTTAATTGCATTCGCAACTGAAGAATGATTGCCCACACCATAATTAATTATCCCTATATTAAGTTGTGTCATAATCCAGAGCCAACTTTAAACCTTGGAACTATATTACCATTTTCTTTAATATCGAATAAATTTTTGTTAACGTTATTTCGTACCACATCCCAAAATTCTTGAACGGAAATTTTAATATAATCACAAAAGCTCTCTATGTAGATATCAGCACATTTACCATCATACTTATTGATTAATTCAATACCATTATTTCTTTTGATGCGCCCTAAGCGTATATCTTCATTAACATAGTCAGTTACCTTGCCAAAACCAAATTTATAATATTTAATCATTTGATTAAGGGTGACCCAATCTTCATCAAGAGCACTTACCCCCATTGGATCTCCTGTATTAGCAACAGAATCTGTTCGGATCTTAATACCTCTTGCACTCGAAGCTTTAGCGTTAGTAAGATTATCCCAGTCACCAATGAACCATCCAAGATCAACAATTTCCAATCCACCATTATTAATTTCTTCAAGTGAGGGGTAGTGATAAGGAAGTAAAAATTTATTATCAATCCCAGTCTCTAGCATCCACTCAATATCACCTCCATTTAATGTATTTTGTGAAATCAGATTGTTATATTGCCAACCCTTCGAACCTATAGTCTTCTGGTCACGGAAACTTTGATTTTCACCAATAAATATAAGTTGAATTTTGTTCTTAAGAGCCATCTGGGGCACCGAACTATATAATGCCATTTCTGTTGCTCTACACCAGTTTGCAAATCGAAGAAAGGCTTCTCTAACAAGTTTTTGCCAGATCAATGGAGCTGGAGATGATATTAAAACATCAAAACCAAGGTTTATAAGATTTGACATGTTGTAAGCGCCTATATTATTTACTTGCTGTGGTGGATAAACCAAGCTTACAAGCAATGGTTTTAGCCCCAACTTATCCCTTACCCAAAGTGCTTGTCGTGTACTATCTTTACCTCCACTAACACCTATTATGCAATCAAAAAACTTTCCTGGTTTTCTTTTATACTTAGAAACAATCTTCTGTAATATGTGATATCGCGATGCATAGTCTAATTCTTTGTTATTGTTATAGTTGATACAAGAAAAACAAAGACCTTTGACTGTAAAATTTTCTTTAGGACGAGTATTCGGTTGAAGACATAACTTGCAATATTTCATTTATCAAAAGATCCACTATATAAAAAATTTATTAAAATAAAAAAGACAGAGAAATTTAAATGATTCATTTATTAAAAGTTGCTAGTAATTATTTTTAAAAATATAATATCCTATCATATCAGTGTATTTATTTTTAAATAAAAAATTTTTCTTCTTTCGTAGCTCAAACTTCATTCCAGAATTTTTAAAAATTTTGATCATCGCAACGTTATTTTCCATGGCTCCAGCTGTAATTTTTCTTATTCTTGTATCAGCAAAAATTTTTTTAATAGCTAATTTCCAAGCAATATTTCCATAACCTTTGCCTGCTTCCCAAATTAAAATACCAAGATCACAACTTTTATTATGATGATCAATATAACAAGTCATAGTTCCTATTGGTATCTTCACAGAATTTATTAGATCATTTTTCAAAATCAAAAAAAAATAATTGTTTTTTAATTTCATAGCCCTATAGTAATCTAAACAAGACTTTCTATTGAATGATTTAAATCTATTTTCACTAAATTGCATTAATTTTTTATTATTTAGGGCATCAATATAATTTTTATCAATATTCTTTATATCAAAATTTCTAATAGTTATTTTAAATTTATTTTTCATAACTTATAATGATATCAATAATTTCAAAAATAAAATAATTAAAGGTAAATTATTATAAAATTAGTTAATCATACTAAATAAATATTTTAAAGTATGGTTCAGCAGAAATTTTTATTAAATATAGTTATCGATATAATTGCTTGGTATATCAGATTTCAATTGTTTAATTTTTATTTCATAAGTAATACACCCACTTAATTTTGCAATTACTATAGCCATAGAGTTATAGCCAACAACATACTTTGTCAATTTGGTTATTTTTTTTAAATCTTTATCCGTAATTTTAATGTCAATATTAAATTCATCTTTTAATTTCTTTACTAGGGGTATAAACTTACTTTTATTTTCTGAGGGATGATATTTTAAATAATATTTATTAATTTTTTTACTTTTTAAAAAAAAATAGTTTTTTTTAAAAAAATTAAATAAAATTTTATTATCATTAATGGTGTGATTCTTTAAACTATCATAATTCGATGACAAAACTAAAAGATCATTTTTTTTTTTATTATGAATTATTTTAAAATAATTATTATTTATCTTATTTAAAGTTAAAGTTTTTTTTAAAATCTGTTTACTAAATATATTTCTTGCTAAAGAAAATGAATTGCTATCAAAGGCAATAATTTCATCTGGAATTATAAATTTATTTTTTAATAAAAATCTTTTTTTATAATTAGTCCAATGGTCTAAAAAAGTAACAGTATGTATGCCTAATTTTTTTGCAGCTTGAATATTGTCTAATTCTAATTTATTTTCTACTGATGTGCCTGTAATTAATAAATCATATTTTTTTAAATTTTTTATATTTCTTAATTTTATGAAATTTTTGTGCTTGAATATTTTTTTAGCAGGATTTTTTAAGTAACAATAAAAGTAATTCTTACTTGATTTTAGATAATTGAAAATCATATTAGCAGCACCAGCATCCTTAGAAATAATTAATTTATTTTTGTATTTTTTAAGATTCATTTTTTTTGAATATGATGCTAAATTAAAATTTCAAATTTTTTTAATTTATTTAATAATCCAGATGTCATTAATAACATTTTATTGTATTTCGTTTCCTCTTTAATATTTTTTTTAAAATTTACATAAAATATTTTTTGATAACAGTTTTTATATTTATTTAAATATTTCAAGTAATTTTTGAACTCATAAAAATCTTTAATAAATTTTGATTTTTCTAATCTAGCTACATGAAATTCTGAAAAATCATTATTTGACACAAAATGTTTTGTTCTTGAAAATATTTCAAGTTTTGTATGACTTAAATTTTTAATTCCAGGATTAATTAATAGACAATAAATTTTTTTCCATTTTAAACTTATGACCTTATTTTTTGAATTTGTTAGTAAATTTATTTTTATTTCACTCAATTTTTGGGGTGTATTTATAAATAATAAAAAACTTATCAAATGAGAGCAATTGTTGCTTATTCCTCTATTAAATTCATATGAAGTAAATATTTTTTTATTCTTTAAACTAGAAATAATTTTTTTAAAATATGGGTTATATAATCTAAAATAATTTATTAATATTTTTTTATTTTTTTCTTTACATATTTTAATAATTTTTTTTAGATCTTGATAATTTTTTCCAGCTGGTTTTTCCAGTACTATATATTTAACAAAATTAAATTTTGATATTTTTTTTACAATTTCCAGGTGATGCCGTTCATTCGTTGCTACTACCACTGTATCAGGTTTTTGAATTTTTATTGCAACGTTGATATCTTTATAAGTTGGCAACTTATATTCCTTTTCAAAAATTTTCCTTGAATATAAATCTTTATCAACACCTCCTAATAATTTAAAACTTTTTGTGTAGAAAATAGATTTAGCATGGGTTGTATAATAATTTTTACTTTTCAACTTTAAATCATACTTGCAGCCAATATTTCCCAATCCAATTATTAAAGTTTTTATTTTTTTTTTAAACACTATATGTGGTTCTATTAACTTTTTTGTTGATCATAATAATGTTTTTATTTTTGTTAATATAATTTAAAATATCTTGGCAATTAAAATTTTTTTTCTTTTTTTTAAAAAAATTAATAATTTTTGAAATTAATATGTAATCCTGCTTTTCATCAAGCGTTATACCTATTTTAGGATAAAATAAATTTGGTGGAGCTACTAAATTAATAATTGAAAAATATTTTGGATACTTTTTAAAACCTAAGCTGAGATGCTCTAACATTTCAACATCATTTTTAACAAGTTTTAAAACTTTTTTTAAAGCTTCAGACTTTATTATTTCTACATCCATACCATCTGGATAAGATCTAATATGAGCGTTGGTAACTATATCTGCTTGGTTATTCAAAAATATTTGGATTGATTGATCAATCAAATCTGTATCTATTAATGGACAGTCTGATGTTACTCTAATAATAAAATCTATTTTATATCTCTTTGCTGCCTCAACAACTCTTTCCAAAACATTGTCAGATGATCCGCGGTAGGTAAATACTTTTTTACCTTTTAAAGAATTAATTATCTTAATATCATTTTTTTCAGTTGTTGTAGCAACTATTATTTTTGCTTTATATTTCTTTGAAATTGGTTTTAGTCTGTTTATTAGATAACCTAAAACATCTTCTTTACCAAGTTTTAATAAAACTTTGTTTGGCAATCTTGTAGACTTTGTTCTCGCTTCTATAATAAATCCAAAGACACTCATTTAGATAATGATTTTTTGATGTTTAATTTATGCCAAACAAATTTGAAAGCTTTTGTTAGTTCATTTATTGTTTTTTTATTTAAATCATACAAGCATATTTCTAAAGATATAAATGATTTATGATGCAATTCCTCAGCAACCTTACAAATTCCTCTTTTGTAATTGTATTTTTTATCATTCAAATTCCAAGGAAAATGCTTTTTTCCATATGCAATTTTTTGTGTAAACATTGGCAATAGATGAAGATTTACATACCCTTCATTTGCCCCCTCAATTCCTATTTCTCTAAATAATTTTACAATTTTTTTTCTCTTACTTTGAATCTTTTCATCAAGTACAATAGGAAGGATATAAAAGTTATGTGAAAAATTTTTTTCAATTTTAGGTAATATTATGAAAGGTAATTTTGCTAAATTATTCATTAAATTATTGACCATAAGAGTTCTATCTTTTACAATTTTTTTTAACTTTTTATATTGTTGTAAGCCTATAGCAGCTTCAATCTCACCCATTCTAAAGTTATGACCTATAATATTAGATAATTTTGATTTATTTTTTGTTTTAATTCTTGCCTCGCCATGATTCCTAATCAACATAACTCTTTTTGCAAGTTTATCATTATTTGTAACGATTATTCCCCCTTCACCGGTATTTATAATTTTATGAAAATTTAAGCTAAAACCTCCTATATCTGATAATGTACCTGTCAATTTTCCTTTGTAGTGTGAATACGGAGCTTGAGCACTATCTGTTATAATTTTAATTTTTCTTTTTCCAACAACTTTCTTTAAGCTATCTATATCACATGGATAACCAAAAATATCTGCTGCAATAATAGCTTTAGTTTTAGAGGTTATTTTTTTTTTTACATCATTAGGATCCAAATTAAATGAATTCTTATCAATATCTGCAAAAACAGGGATGCAGTTCCAATGTAGAATGGCAGTTGATGTTGCGCACATAGTCCACGGTGTGACTATTATTTCATCACCAGGCTCTATATCCAAGGAGCCTACTATTGCTATTAATCCTGAAGTCCAAGAATTAACTGTAATAGCATATTTTACATTGTAGAATTTTGTTAAATATTTCTCAAATTTTTTTATATTTGAACCACCAAAAAACTCTCTTGTGTTGCCTGCTACAAACTGTGAAAGCTTCCCTGATGAAACTACTTTCTTTGCAGCATTAAGTTCCTCAATTCCTATAGAATTATACTTTTTTAATTTAAGCTTCATATTATCTTTTAATTATTGTTTTTATAAGGTAACGAAACAAATCCTTTATCTCTAAGTTTTTCAATATATTCCCTAACAAATAAAACTGGTAATGAAAAATCATATGCCAAATCTATTATTGTTATATTTTTGTTATTTGACAGGTATGATTGAAACTTATAACAAAAGTTTATTATTTTTTGTTTATTATTTATTAAATATTTTTTTTCCAAATCTGATAAATTCATATAAAAACTCAACTTTTCAATATCACTATCTTGTTTAATATTAGAAACGTTTAAAGGTTCTACATAAAGATTTATATCTGGATTTGCTAAACAAATAAGTCCATTCCAATCTTTTATTTCAATAGTATAATTTTTATCTAAACTTAAAATAATATTTTTGATAAGTTTTTTCGACTCATCAAATGAGGAATTAGAAAATTGAGAAAAATCATCTAGATTTGTATGATAAGTAGTATGTGGCCCTCTATGTATTGATGCACATGGTATATTCACACCTGGAACTTCAAATGCAATTTCATCATTACCCCAGCCCTCACGAAATTTTTCAATACTTGAGGATGGTTGGTATATTAAATAAAACAGACTAATGAGTTTATTTATTAACGAGTCCTTTTTCCCTGACAGTTGAAAAATTAAGTTAGAATCTAGAGTTAAGCCATTTGTTGAGATTGCAGCTATTGTATTGGAAGAATTTAATTTATATTTTTTTAAAAAATAAACACTTCCAACTATCTCAATGCTATTTAAAGAAGTTAGATTGATATTTTCTAGTTTTCCTTTCATCTCATGAACTATCTCATTATTTAATATAGCAGATCCTAAACCATCATTTAGTTGACAATAATGATCTAAATGAGCTACTAAAATTAAATTATTCTTTCTTGAGGGCTCATTTAATACAAACTGTTTAAGAGGAGCTTCATAAAATTCTGTCTTAATATCAACACTATATTTTTCTTTTTGATCCAACATTTCATATTGTTTAACATTTAATGAAAAGCCCCAAACAGGCTCATGAAATCTATATTGATTTCTAAAGTGAAAAAGAATTGCCTCGGGCCTATTAAAGTCCACTAAAATTTTTTTTTTCAATTCAGCAAAACTCACAATTCCAGAAAAGCTTGGTGAATAAGACCATAAATGCATAGGGTTATCTTCATGAGAACAAATTAATTTTCCTTTGCTATCTTTAAGTTCTGCACTAATAACTTTATAACCTGGTGGAATACGCCAAGTTAGTTTAGGATCATTTAAATATTGATCAATTTTTCCATTATAAACTTTACATAACTTGTTTAGAGCTTCATCCATATCAGGCGATATATGGTGTCGATTTAAATGTAATAAATCCTTAAGAATATTCATGTGACGCATATTTAAATTAATCTATATTTGATTTGTAATAATACTTTCATTAATCTCAGTTTGATCTTTAATGGTAGAAATTTTAACTATTCTATTATGCTCTAATTTTAATTCTTTATCTAAATCATTTCCTTCTAGTTTTAGTGTATCAAATTTAGACCAATCTGGAATATTGTTAATGTTTTTTTTTGGATAGGGGGTATTTGGCTTAGATGGAAATGAGTTACTTCGATTATATTTGGTATAAGAGGACATATGTGTTAAATAAATAGCCCATTCAATTTCTGATTCGCTTAGTACTTTTAAATATCTTCTAATAGATTTGTTATCAATAAAATTAGATGGTTTTTCATCTTTGTATGAAGAATTTTTTATCCATGAATTACCATAATCATCTGATAAGTTAAATTTGTTCGAAAAAATATTTTCTGAGTTATTAATTAAATTTTTAATTTTTTCTTTTAATATAATTGGTTTTAAGCAAAAATCCTCATAATTTATAGAAGTTACTTGATTTGGGTATAAATTTTTTAAGAAACTATAAAAAACTGCTTGTTTTCGCCACTGTCTCACCAAAGATAGAATACAATATTTATTACTACCACTAAAAGATGACGCTATGATATCTAGTGGGTCACGAAGGACAATTAGAATTTTTGCATCTTCACCTATCATATTTATAATTGGTAGGGCCATTTCAATTGACCAAACTTCTTTTAAACCTACTAAACGGGTATTACTATTACCGTATGTATGCATTATAAGGCCCAAATAATACTTTAGTTCTTCAGCATAATTAGAGAATGTTAAATGTAATGATTGTTTTAAATTATTAATAAATTTTGGACTATATTCTAAACCATGCCTAATTACCCTTTCTCTAATGCTAACTAATTCAGATTTTTTAATTTTTTCTAAAAATTTTGCATCCATTAATTTTTTTATATAATTTATATCACCTCGAAAATAGTCGCCTAAAGGTCTTGTATGATCTTCAGCTTCAGTGTAACCAATATTTTTTTGCAACGCTGTTCTATACCAATTAAAAAATGGCCTAATCGGATCTGAAGAAAAAGCAATTTTATTTTCTCCAGCTAATAATCTTGCAATGACTGTTGTGCCCGATCTATACATTCCAAAAACAAATAATTGCGGTAACTTTTTATCTCTTATTAACTGGTTATAGTTTTCCATAAATTTAAATTAGCAAATAATTTTATATCTATTTATCAAGTAAGTCTCTTGAAGCCAGTACGACATATATTCCCTTTAAGTAGATTTTTAACTTCTCTTCCATCCTCACACTCTTTAATTAAATTAAAAACTTGATCAAGTGCTTCAAAATACCCATTAAGAATTTCAGAATTATGCTCTGTGCATACATAAACACTGTTTCCAGCTAAATAACCTTTTAATAACATTTCTTGAGTAATTAAAGTTTTGTATGCAAGTTGATTTTTACTTTCAATCATAAAACTAGGTAGTGCAGATAGTCCTGTATATGATAATTTTAATTCATGACGCTCAGCCATTTTTTGCCATTGATTTTTAATTTCAAGACCAGTCTTAGTAATTTTTTTCCAAGACTTTTCACGTTCCATAACTTCTAATGTTTTAATTGCTGCTGTTGGGCCAATACGTTCTGTCCAAAAAGTACTACTGATAAAAGTAGATTCTGCCATTTGCATAATTTCTTTTCGACCTATAACCGCTGTAATAGCATATCCATTTCCTATTGCTTTACCAAAAATCGCAATATCAGGCTCGACATCATATTTCTTATGTAGGCCACCAAAAGTTTCACGAAAACCAGATGTGCATTCATCAAAAATTAATATTAATCCTCGTTTAGTTGCTAGTGAGCGAACTTTTTGTAAAAAATTGTCTGTTGGAGCCATACTCCTTTCAACCTCCATTTTGATCACACCTATATCATGAGTATTAACTAAATCTTCTAGTTGCTCATATTGATTATAACTGAAGGGATAAACTGTTCCTTTTAAGTTTTGTGGCACTCCAAGTGGATCTAGGCCAGGTAACAAATGATCGTTTAAATTTTTTTTATCTGTTAAATTAGCTGACAAATACCAATCATGCCAACCATGATAACCACAAACTGCTATCTTATCACGACCAGAATAAGCCCTTGCAATACGAATTGCAATTGCGTTCGCTTCTCCTCCTGTTCTTGCAAATTTTATCATATCAGCCCAAGGATGAAGATCTATAAATTTTTCTGCCAAAAAAACTTCCTCTGGGCAGTTTAAAGTACTCATATTACCATCTTTAACTGCCTTATTAACCGATTCATCAACTTCAGGATGTCCATATCCAAGGATATTTGTGCCCACACCCATAAGTGACATATCTATATATTCTTTATTATCAAGATCCCACAACTTGCAACCTTTTGCTTTACTAAAATAAGTTGGCCAATAACCTGGCAAAAACATGTCTGGATTTTTGGATAGCAACATATTTCCACCAGGGATAATACTCTTAGCTTTTTTCCATAATTTTTGACCTTTGTTCATTTTTTTATAACCTTAGTTAAGTAATATTTATGATCGTTAATAATTTTAATGATAATACACCTAATATACTCATAGTTTTTTCCAATTATAAGGATTAATTAGCATTTGATCATTAGAAGTCATAAATGACCAATCCTTATTTGATTTTTGAAATTTAGATATTTCTATTAGGTCTTTGAGTTGATGAAAGTTATCAACTCCAACGATAATATAGCTTATTTCTGGTAATGATAATGGATAAGTTAAACATTCGTTAATAGCGTTTAAATTATTTTTTTCCAGCTCAGATAACCATTGATCTAAAATACTTTGCCATTTATCAAATATTTTAGGTATTTTATTACGTTTCATAAGCAATAGACCTTGTAGAAACGTAGAGCGTGTGTGTACCTCAACACCAAATTTGTTTAACCTTGATAACCACCCACTAGTTTCCAATCTACGATCAACAATATTTAGTGGGGCTTGAATTATATCAAAATTGGTTAAATGCATTACCTGATCAAGTTCTAATGGGTCATAAATCGATATGCCTATTTTTTTTACTAAACCATTAAACTTTAAGCTATTCAAAGCTTTAATTAATTTTTTGCCTGGGTTTCCCAAAAGATTTTCAGATCTATGAACCAAAAGTCCATATAGCGATTTGACACCCAAGTGTTTTAAAGAGGATTTAACTTTTTCCTCTACCCAACTGTTGACATCATCACAATTTTTTGGAAGATCAAACAACTTTGATACAAGTCTAAAATCTGTAATACCTATTTCTCCAATAATTTTCTGACTATTGCCATATCCTATTGCAGTATCAATTAAATCAATATTTGAATTTTTTGCTAGTTTTAAAATTTTCTCTGCATCTGAAAATTTTATTTGACCACTTTGATTTGCTACACCATATTTAGAACCGAATTGGGCTGTACCTAAGGCCAATTTATTCATTTAAATTATTAATTTTCTTAAAATTTTAACAACATATTTTTGATGCTTATCATTTAATGTTGGATAAATAGGTATGCTTATTGCTTCTTGATGAAATTTTTCAGAATTGGGAAAATCATTTTTTTTGAAACCTAAATCTTCATAGTATGGATGACGATGAACAGGAATGTAGTGTAAATTTGCTGCTATTTTGTTTTTTCTTAATTCGTTATAAACTTTTTTCTGAATATTTTTATCTAAATTACTTTTTAAAAGTATAGGATATAAATGATAGGCAGAGTAAGTTTCTGGAAGTTGCCAGGGGGTTATAAGTGATAGATTTTTTAGTTCAGTATCATAATATTTAGCAATACGATGGCGACTTTTGACATAATTATCCAAACGCTTCAATTGATTTAAACCCAAGGCTGCTTGAATGTCATTCATTCTATAGTTAAAACCAAGGTCAATTTGTTGATAATTCCAGATTTCTTGCTGAGGTCTTTTTCTCATTTTCAATTTATTTTGTGTAATGCCATGGGTCCTTAATCTAGATATTTTATCAGCAATTTTTTTGTTGTTAGTTAAAGCAATCCCCCCCTCAGCAGTTGTTATAATCTTCACCGGATGAAAACTAAAAACTGTAATATCACTGTGGGTACATGATCCAACTTTAATTTGTTGATAAGATGCACCTATTGCATGTGATGCGTCTTCTATAATCTTAAAACCATATACTTTTGACAAATCATAAATGGCTCGCATATCACATGGTTGACCAGCAAAATGGACTGGTACAATTATTTTTGGTAGTTTTCCTAATTTTTTTGCTTTTATTAACTTTTCTGATAAAGCATTTATGCTAATGTTATAAGTTTGAGGGTCTATATCTACAAAATCTATATCAGCACCACAATAACGACCACAATTTGCACTTGCAACAAATGTATTTGGTGAAGTCCAAAGCAAGTCACCAGGGCCTAAATCTAATGCTAAACAAGCAATGTGTAGTGCGCTTGTAGCACTATTTACTGCAATAGCATAAGAAACACCACAGTAATTTGAAATAGACTGTTCAAACTTTAGAACTGTCGGGCCTTGTGTTAAAAAATCTGATCTTAAAACTTTTACTACTTCTCTAATATCAGCTTCTGTAATATCTTGACGTCCATAAGGTATCATAAATATAATTTTATTATTATATCAAATAAAAATTTTTTTCAGTGCATAAATCAAGCCAATTGAGCTATTAGTACTGGTCAGCTACACGCATTACTGCGCTTCCACATCCAGCCTATCAACGTGGTGGTCTACCACGGCTCTATAGG
>Ga0114997_10003248_pt1 | contig 12812 bp, 15 predicted proteins | sample ArcticOcean_MG_C_2_FD_87045 | JGI IMG/M metagenome (GOLD analysis project Ga0114997, IMG submission 87045) | Marine microbial communities from western Arctic Ocean - ArcticOcean_MG_CB4_136 | ecosystem: Environmental > Aquatic > Marine > Oceanic | place: Arctic Ocean: Canada Basin | collected... | reverse complement strand
TGCTTTTGTGGTACTATGAGGTGGTCGATGAAACCGGTCACAATATCAGAGAACATGCTCAATTGGGTGGAAATCCAGCTTCATTTATCGATGCGCTTGACAAGATGAAGGACTTGATGATGCTCGGTTGGATGAGAAGAATGTTGGTCAAGGCTGGCGAGGATGCAAATGAGCGCGGCTACAAAAGAATCGATGTGGAACAACTCATCCACTTGGACGCGTTTGAATAATAATGGCACACCTTGATAACCCCTCCACCTTCGGGACGGATTGAGGAATCAGCATGGGAAACATGATTGGAAAGCAAGCTCCAGATTGGAGTGCAACCGTCTACGATAACGGCGAGAAGAAAACTATGGGCGGTGAAGACTTGAAAGGTGGCTGGTACTTGATATACTGGTATCCTTTCGATTTCACCCTTATCTGCCCAACCGAAATAGTCGAATTTGAAGCACTAAAGGAAGAATTTGAAGATGATGGCATTACAGTCATCGGCTGTTCGACCGATTCTTACTTCTCCCACAAAGCATGGTTCGCAGATAAAGCAATCTTCCCAGCAGGCGTAACCCACCCGGTTATTGGTGACACAACTCACGAAGTTACAAAGGACTTCAACATGATGAACAAGGCTATGGGCGTCGGTTTCCGTGGCACCGTTCTAGTCAACCCTGATGGAAATGTCGAGATGTACTCCATCAATGGAATGAATACAGGGCGATCTCCGTCTGAAATTCTACGAACTTGCCAAGCGACTCAAGCGGGCGGCCTATGTGGCGCAAACTGGACAAAGGGCGATTCGTTCATCGCTTGATTTGGGACGGATAAATGATGGAACTTCTCGGCCCAAAAGACTGGAAGGAATTCCTTCAAGCTCCAATAGCGGTGCTTATAATTGGCAAAAATGGTTGTCATGCTTGTGAAACTTGGACCGAAGAATTGCAAACATTCGAAATTCCTTCTGGAGTGAGAATTGGAAAAATTCTTCTCGACACCCCTGAGCTTGGTCGATTCAAAATCGATCAACCTTGGGTAGCTGAAATCGATGTTCTTCCGTTCAACGCAATTTATGTGAATGGCGAGCTCAAAAAACAATGGGCCGGCGGCGGAATCAATCGCCTTAGCAATCGGCTAAATCGCTTCATCTAACCCCACATATTCCACTACTGTGGTCAATAATTGTTGAACGTTCGCTAGTGTTGTCACCACTTGAATTGAGTGCGAGGATTATGGATATTGATTGATGGTTTTACTCCATCGGTCAGAAGCCGGGATTCCGACGACATCTATTGTTGCAAATGTCACACCTTTGAGTTCTAACAATTTTGATCTGAATAGATTCAAATCCAATAAACAACACGGACAATGTGGTCTGGGCGGAGTGACTTTGATGGTTACTTCACCGTCTTCTAGGACCAGAATACCTTTGACGATTTCTCTTTTTGACCAAGGTAACTCATCATGTACGTCGCGCCAATCAGCAGCGAATCGAGCAACTCTTCGTTGCAAGGCTGCATGTTTCCGGCTCATTTTATCACTCCTCAAGGCGTAATTGTTCGACCTTTCCTTCGGCTGCTTCGAGCGACAGTTTACAAGATTTTATCAGAGTAGCCCCCTCTTCAAATAATTTCAATGTCGCATCGAGGTCTGCTCCACCAGCCTCAAGGCTGGTGACGATTTCTTCAAGTCTTTTCATAGATTTTGCATAAGTCATTATTTCACCTCAGTCTCAACCTGACCATCCTTGAGTACTACCGTCAAGGGGTCCCCCTGTTTCAACCCGGCGATGCTTGTCACCGGCTTTCCTTTTAGATCCAGAGTCATTGAATAGCCCCGCTCTAACACCCTTTTTGGATTGGTTGAAATCAATAATGAAGAATAACCAGCCAGTCGGTTTTTCTGAGTTCCAAAGATGAGATCAACCGCTTTATCCATCTTGGTGTTCAACAGATTAAGCCGTAATTTCTCTTTGTTCAAACCCCGCATTGGACCAGCAGCCAATTGCAATCTCAATTTTTGAATCTGTTGATGTTGAGACTGCAAAAACCGGTCGAGAGCAAAATCGATTCTGTCTCCTACCATTGAGATTTCATCAACTAAGTCTTGCTTTATCGGCACTACTCGCTCGACCGCATTCGAAGGGGTAGATGCGCGCAAATCGGCGATTAAATCACTAACCATTAAATCCGATTCATGACCTATAGCCGATACGATAGGAATTTTTGAATCTATAATTGCACGGCAAACCGACTCTAAATTAAACGCCCACAAATCCTCGGGAGAACCACCACCTCGTCCGACGATAATCAAATCTGAAATCGATTGGGCTTGAGCGATTGCCGCGATGATTTGGCCAGCGGCTTGCTCACCTTGAACCAAAACTGGAATTATAGAATAAGCAAAATTAGGCCATCGATTATCGATCAGTCTTTGCATATCGCTAAGCGCAGCACTACCGGCACCAGTTATGATAACCAGCCGTTTTGGAATTTGTGGAATAGGCGTCCTAGCCCGGTCCATGGTGCCATCTACTCGCCATTTCTCAATCAGAGCTTTCCGGCTTTTTTCTAATTGCCCAATCGATTCGACCGGCTGAATTCTACTCGCTTTGAATTGCATTCTTCCGGTTTTCACATAAACGTCAATTCCACCCAAAGCAATGATAATTTGACCAACTTTGATATCCTGTTGCTCAAAGGATTGATTGCCACCAAATAGTACACAATCTATCGAACCCTTCGAATCGGTCAAAGCAAAATAAGAATGGCCACTTCTCGCTAAAGTAAGTTTACTCAACTCCCCGGTGATAGCAGAATTAGCCAATAAGGGCTCATTAACCAAAGACATTCTAGCCAGGCTGACAAAGTCACCAACCGCCATCGCTGCCCCGGGCATAAACCAACTAGTACAGACCACACTAAATTGTTAATGTTGCTAGTGCTGTCAGTACTAGTTTGATAGCCAACCCTTTTTGTTGAACCAAGTCAACATAGAAATACTGAAAATAATCATCCCGCCTATGATAGTCCAAAAGCCACCGATTTGGTCCAATTGGGCCGGGAATATGGTATTCATTCCAAAGATTCCCGCAATTAATGTTAGCGGGAGCATGATAGCACCGATGATGGTAAGTGTGGTCATAACCTCGGTTAGTCTAGCATTAGAGAGGGCTAAATCCATGCTAATATGGGAGAGGTATGTGTCTCTGGTGCTGGTTGCACCAGCAGAATATGCTGAACATCTCTTAACGAGTGTATTTGCTAATTGTTGTAAATCGGTGTAAAATGGTAATGCGCTTTCAGCGATCAATCTTTCACCAGGTTTTAGCAAACGGAAACAGGCCGATTGAAGAGATTCAATCGATTTGTTCGCTTCACGCAATAATCTTTTCAGGTCGTGGATCCCTTCGAGTAAGCCTTCATATGATTTTGATGGGTCGAAAACTTGGTATTCTAAGTCATCGAGATTATTGGAATATTCCGAAAGGATCGGTGTCCAATCATCAGCGATAGAATCGAGTAATTCATAGAGCAAGAAATCGATTCCGATGGCGACCTCGTCTTCATCGGTTGTCTTTAGCCGTCGACTGAATACATCGAGTGCAGGAATTCTGGTTCCTCTGACGGTAATCATCAAATTGCCACGTAAAATTATTGCAACCGGCTCGGTATCGAGCCGGTTGTCAGCATCTCTTGCTCGTACGACGATGAATCGATGCAGGTCAAAACGCTGGACGGTATCGGATGCATGGCCAAAAATATCCTCGACCGCCAATTCGTCAATTCCTAGGGATTCGAGCCATTGCTTGACCTCCTCATCTGGCTTTAGAATGTCTAGCCAAGCATTTCCCTCGCCCTCGATGACCTCCTCGAGCCCAGCTAAAGTGAACTCTGAACCCGGAATCACTCCCGAGCCAGTAGTCTGCAAGCGCAACTCTGCCATGATACGGCCCTTAATCTGTCAGACATATGCGTTTTGGCATCTATTCGGCTTCATCCAACCGTTTTCGATGGGCTATTCCACTCATCACGTGCCGTTGTTCAACCTCGGCCATCTTAGATCGTATTCTCCAAGTCAAAAACCAAACCGCGCTAATACCCCCGGTGATGTTTAAAGCCCAAACCCACCAAGGAACCTCCATAAAATCGTCCTCATTATAGTGGCGGTAAGAGGTCGATATCGACATCTCCGCTGGGGATCCCTATACAACCGAGTCGAGCACCTTCCTCGACGACATCCTCATCGAGACCAGGGGTGAGAGGGTCGGGTAGACTGACCTCGCCCGAAAGCAATGTCACCATACAAGCGCCACAATTACCGCTGGTACAATTTGTCGGAATATCGACATTTGCATCATGGCCGTGCTCGACCAAGGTTTTGCCGGGAATAGTTTTTGTTTGTCCGAGTAATTTGGCACCGCGCAGGAACCGAATCATTTGGCTTCACCTATCTTCCCAACGCGACCAGCGTCCGGTCTGCTTGTTGAAGTAAAGTCCAGCCTTTTTCATCCACTTGTTGAACTTGGTCGCACCAGCACCGGTTCGCAAGATGAAGTCCTCTCGGTCCTCTTGGGCTTGAATGTAATTCTTGGCTTCCAATTTTTGGTCGATCCATTCATTGATCCCCATCAATCCACTGGTGAGAACTGATTTCTCAGCTTCGATAGTCATCGAGTCAGCGTCCGAGCCGGTCTGAGCCAACTCGCCCTTGATCAATTCATTGATTGTACTGAAATCCGAAACCGCTGGTTTCGGTGGAACTGGATTACGAGGTTTTGCATCTTCATCGATAGCGATACGACCACCATTTTCGATGATAGAATCAACGGCTAGGGAAAGTCCTGGCATGAACGTGGTCTCACAATCCCAACAGATAAAACTCCAGTTTCCTCGGTCATCGGGGTTTCTCGAAGACCGTGGGTCCATCTCTTCATCACACTTTGGGCAAGCGTGTAAAATTAGTCCGGGAACAATTCGGCGACGGAAGTCGACGATGTCCTGAGGGGTGCCATCCAATTCGAGCATCTCGTGGTCCCGAGCGGCTTCCAATCCTCTGGTTTCCAATTGATCTCGAATCTTGACCTTGTGGTCATCCTTGGATTCATCATAGAGATTATTTTCGAGTTTTACAATTAACTCCACGGTCTTTCCAAGGCGATTCATCACTAGTTTTTGGGCTCTAAACGCCTCGACCTTTGCGATTTTTAATCGTTCTTTTTGTTCAGCTAATTCCGCTAGAACATCCTTTTGCTTGCGCTTGAATTTCAATTCTTCAATCTTTGATTCTTTTTTGCGCTCAGGTGCTAAAACCTTAGCGAGAAAACGCTCTTTACCGTGTGATTGAGGTCCTGCATTGATGATGTCTAATACACCCTCTGCGATTCCATCCTTGAGCCCGTAATTCTCGGTTAATTGAGCTTTATCAACCTTTTTTAGGTCGCCAATTTTAATGCCGGCATCAGCCAATTGCATTGCTGTAGTCTCATCGATTCCTCGACGTAAAAGTGCAAGATAGGTGTCTTTCTTTGCCATATGACCGCCTCCGACGAGGTCAGCCGAGCCGGCGGTTGGATGTCAACCCATCGCTTGGACAAAGTCGGTTAATCGCTTTACTAATTCGAGCCAATCGGCTAAATCCAATTCCTCAGGTCTCCGTTCTAATAGCGAAGAATCGAGCGACTCAAAGGCTGCGCGATAGGCTGAAGAATGCCATCCATTGATTCGATTGATCCGCTTTGGCGCCTTAGCCAAAGTATTACGAAGTTTTTTCCGCCTTTGCCCAAAGCCTTGCCGAATCAACATCTTGGCTAATTTAGCACCCTCGGGAATTTCGATTCTCTCCATCATAATCAGGCGCGAATTAACCTTTGGAGCTGGGATAAAACAGTGTGAACCAACCCGCCTATCCATCACGGATTTCCAATCTAAAGCAGTGCATAATCCGAGCGAACCCCGGTCGGCAACCGTCTCGACTACCAGCCTCTGGGCAAACTCCTCTTGAACCAAAATGACAACGGTTTTTATGGCTGGAATCCTAGTGATTTTATCGATTAACGGCGAGGAAATTTGGTAAGGGATATTTGCAACGACTTTGTTGACTTCAGGCCAATCAACTTTCAACACATCGCCCTGGATAAGATTCATTTTGGGAAAGTTAGATCTCAAATGCTCGCACGCACCTTCATCTATTTCCACCGCAAATAATTCTGCACCAGAATTTATTATTTTCTCGGTCAAAACCCCTGGACCAGGCCCGACTTCAAGGACTTTATCAGATTTGGAAAGTTGGGCCAATTCCATTGTTCGATTCAATACACCTTCATCGTGAAGAAAATGCTGACCTAAGGATTTGTCATTTGCTTGAACACTACGCAACCCATCGATTAACTCACGGGCGGTTCGGCCCATGAGTTTCACTCTTCCTGTCTCAAAAGCAGGTCTAGAAGGCGAGGCTGAAGATCACGGTCATTGATTTCGCTGACGAATCTGCGGGCCAATAAATCTGGTGCGTCGATATTGCAATCCTCGTTTAATTGAGCAAAATTTTCCCATCCCATTCGTCCTCGCTTGACGATCATTTCCATCGCCTTTTTATTGCCGACTCCCGGTAATAATTCGAAGGCGTGCATCTTCATCGAAAGATTACCGGCACGGTTGAAGAATTGTTGGACGAAAACCTCTGGTGCACCCTCGATCATCTGTTGGATGATGATGGGCATTTCCTTTTGGCTATTATTCGACAAATCCTTGATACGAGCAAAGCCGAGCACATCTTGGACGACCTCTCTCAACGAGTGATCTATTCCCATATACAGGCGTGCGCCAATCATCTGGAGGCCAGCACTCGACTTTGGTCTAAGTCTGATGATGTGAAATTCAGGTTCGGTGATTACGACCATCGCATCACCAGCTAGTGGTTGATCCAAGACACGACACCATTCGACTTTCATCAATGGGTCGGGCTTATCATCACGATTACTGCGACGTTGGTTTTGCATAAATTAGCTCACCACGTCGGGTTTGTTATTCACTCGACGCCGACGTGTTGACGGACGATGTTGAGGACAGCCTCGACATCTTCAGTCTCAATCGAGATGCGTCGGCTAGCGATAACCGCACGGACATCGTCGTTGTGTAAAGGCATCAACTCAGCCAATTTAGCGGCGAGTTCGGGGTACTTGTGGAAGATTTTAATCTCCATGATCGCATTGAACATATCGGTGAAAACCTTTCCTTCGGTCTTGTATCCATTTCGGTTGTCACTAGCAGCCCATTCAGCGTGCTGAAGAGCGGCCTTTTGTTCGTAAGTTAGAAAGCCACGGCGTTCTTGAGCATCTAATAGTAGATCGCGAACACTCGAGAAATCGGTGAAAATACCCTCATCGTCAGACATGAAACTCACTCCAATGGGCGAAGGTGATCCGGGCGTGCGATAACCGTCTTATGCATATTTCCGTCTTTTACAGCGACGACCCAAGCCTTGCCTCGGCGCTCTTGAATGAATCCAGTACGGCCGTGGAATCGGCGATGAGGCATACCCATCTGTTGACCGCCATCGAGGACGATAGCGACTCTGTCGCCAGCTGAGTATTCGTGAAGAATACGGGAAATATAGATTCTACCTTGTTCGTGTTTGCGACGACGTAGAATGGAACGGGTGCCTTGTCGTTGTCCTTTGGATCGCTGCATGTGATTCACCTCAGTACTCCAATCGTGTCACAGACACAGTTGGAAGCAACCTGCCGACCTGCCCGGCCCATATAAGCACCGCGACGCGATTAATCGGCGTGAATATCGGCGACATCAAGCCATTTCACCGAACATTTTGCGCCGATAAGTGATGAGATTGAAGGCTGAGTTCTACCACCATCTCCATGAACGGTTTCCTTAACATAGGTTCCCGATTCACAGCGTAAACTGAAAATTCCAGTCATAGTCCCGTCATCATGAACTTGGATACTGACATCGGTGGTCTCGACAACAGTCCGTTTTCTAATCTTGTCCGCTCGGCGATGAGCAACCCTTTCCGGGGTTCTTTGAGCCAAGGTACAACCCTGTAATTTAGTCATGATTTCAACCACGAAATCAGGGTCAGGCATGGGCAATGTTGGAATTTTAAACTCGGTTAATCTTGTGATCAAAACATCTTTCGTTCCACTCTTCGCCAAGCCTTTTTGTTCACAAAGTTCAACCAATTCCGCCTTCTTTAATTCAGAATAATCAACCGGTTTAGGCTCGTGCTTTTTGAGTTCATTCGGATGAACTTTCCGCTGGCGCCGACCGCGGTGGCGAGTCTCTTTAGGAATCTCCATAACTTGGGTTAATTCATCAAGACTCTCTTGGGTAATCGGCTCGATAAGATATTCGATTCGATAGGATTTTTCTGCTGGAGTATCCTTTACCCTTACGACCTCACTTCTAGTCGAGTGGCGCATCGAGGTAACCTCAAGGCTGCCATTGGCTGTATCGTTGATCATTTTCATAATCAATTCGACATCGATATTGCGTTTTACCGGTTTTTTCATCTCGATGACGAAAGGCCGTCCTCGACCTAAACATCGAACATCGATATCCTCTCGGCCCATGCCGTGGAAAGCGTGTTCGCTACTGCCATACAATTCCATAATTGGGTCACCGATATAGCCTTGAACCGATGTCAAATACTGTAAACCGGTTTGGTCACATTTCCGGCAACCTCGGCCTTTACAAGCACGACAAGGCCATCTGGTTTGTGGAATTCCACGCTCGTGTTTTAAATAACGTCCGTAAATATAATGAGAGCGAATATCTAATTCAACCGTCAAGGTCAGCACATCGATCAGAGCCAAAATTTCCGGCTTATCGATTACCAATTTAGTCTGCGGATTCATCACTTTCAATTGCGAAGCAACCTCATCGACCAGGGCGGTTTTGAGGGGAGCGGATCCACCTGCTCCGTAGCGCTTGCGCAGGTGATCTTCGGCTTGAGCCTGATCTTTGGGAAATCTTGCGCCCAATTGTAAACGGTCACATTCACATTCACCGATCGAATCGTTGATGATCTCGGCTAAGAGCGGCGCTTCTTCAAATAAATTTTCACAAAATGGACATAGCGATTCCTTCTCTCGAGCATCGGCCATGCTCGAATCAAACCCGACAACTTCAGCTCGAATTTCGATTCCGGAATCTAGGTTTGATTGGCCGAATTTAGTCTTGCCTCCAACTCGACCTAAGCAGTGATTACAAGTCCCTATCCTAACCAAATGCTTGAGTCCTGCTGGACGAGGTGCTGCGGGGACCTCTTCCTCACCGGTCTCCAATTGAACATCTTCAAGGTCAGGCTCGTCCATCACCAAAGCAGCTTCTGCATCATCATCCCAAAGTGAATAATCCGTGGTTCCAAACCCGGCATTTGCATAGGACATCCAGTCTTCATCTTCGTCTTTAGTATCCTCAGGAACTTCCTTCTCAGACATGTAGATCACCGTGCCACTGGGGCCAACCCCGCCTGTGGAACGCTTAGGTCCACAATCCTCCCTGTTAACAACCTAATGGTTCGTGATTGGCCAATTTACTACTAGCTATATCATTGTTAGCAGGCCTAATAATCGCTTTGTTCTGCCGATTTAGCAAGTGAACTCAAACCTAATCCTGCAGTTGTCATTATCATCGCAGCGATTAATGAAAGCATGATCATTATCGCACTAAATAGTCCAAAAGCACTGAATAATCCCATCGGTGAAGTTGCGATTATTGCGAATCCTGCTATATCCGAAAGAGCGGAACCTACCAATGCTAATGCACAAGCACCACCGACTCCGTGCAAGGCTTGACGGTGATTTTCCCCGCGCTCTCTCCCTTCGCGATAGCGTTCAGTCACATGAATACAATAATCGATACCCACGCCTAAGGAAATAGTTGCAATTGTCACCGTCACGATATTTAGAGAGTATCCAAATGCATAGATTAAGCCGTAAAGCCAGATGACTACCAACAAAATGGGGGTCAGAGAGATTGTCGCTTGTTTGAAAGATTTAAATCCGATCGACAAGGTGATAAATACGAATAATGTTCCCAATAATAAGGAAGATTGCATCTCTGATTGCATTCTATCTGAAGCGATGAATCGAACCACAGGCTTGCCGGTTGGCATTACCCAAGTCAATGGCAAATCCTCTTCTATTTCCCCCGGGTTTTCCCAATTTCCGCTCGAAAGATTGGCCAACGGGCCTAAATCTCGTTTTAATTCCGAAAGACCAGGACCCACACTAGGAAAATCTTCGGGTGAAGTTAAGCCAAATCGAATCAACATCCGTTCATATTTGACAAAATCACCATTGAGATCCAACCACACTTGAGTCGGGTCAGGGGTCATCGAGGGGATGATGTAAAGGTCGACCAAAGACGATGGAACCTCGGTCCCTGGAATTCCATCTAAGGTCAAAACCCCATAGAAAAATATCAGGCAATCCCGGTCGCCCAAATCGGCCGCATTTAGAATTCCAACGGTATTACAACCCGACTGATTGAAGCCGTGGTCCCAATAGGGCTGAGGGTTTGCTAACATCGCTGCTGAAGCGATTGTGACGAATTCATCAATTGCTAAAATATCGACTTTTCCATTGGGTTGGCGAGTCATTTTATCCTTGACACCTTCGGTTTTTTGATCGGCATTTTTTCTAAAGTCATCGATTGCAGCATAGACTCGCGGATCGGCTACATCTCCTTCGATCAAGAGCATTGCCGGCTCCCCCTCATCAGAAAACCTCTCGTTTACAATCTGGACTCCATTTGCAAAATCGCTATCGATATCCAAGAAGTCCTCGACTGCAAAATCACCTTCTAAACGCATCATTCCAAATGCTGCGGGGATGGCTAGAAGGGCTGCGAATACGACGATGATTATTCGGTTCTTTCCAGTGCCGGAACCGATTGCAATTTTTTGCAGTAATTCTTTTTTTATCAAGTGTTTCTTGACTTCAGGCATGCTGGTCTTGCCACGTTTTTCCATCCATTCATCGACCGAGATTCGGATTAATGGAACCCAGATTCCGGTCAGCATGAAAGCGGCAAAAATTCCCAGGGCTGCTTCGATTCCAAAGGAGCGCAAGGCCGCGATATCGCTGAAGATATTAGCAGCAAAAGCTGCAATCGTGGTGACTGAAGTGAGCATGATGGCTCGGCCAACCCTAGCGAGGGTTACCTCGCCGGACCGTTCGGTAGAGCGGCCCAATCCCCGCTCCTCCTTGTAGCGATGAAGTGCGTGGAGCGAGTCATCTATCCCTAAAGCCAAAACCAAAATAGGCAATAGATTACTGAATTGAGATCTCGAAATAAGATCGATTCCCAGCCAGCCAAAAAGGCTGGCTGCATGTCCAATCAAACCTTGCATCCAAAGCAAAGCCCCACCGAGGGCAAGCGATACAATCATCACATCCGACCAACGTCGTAATGATACATAAAGTAATGCAATTATGGCAACACCCATCATCAAAATCAAGCCACCAGAGCTTTGTAATTCTCGATTGACTTCGACATTAACCCCTTGGCCAACCAATAATGTTACCGCGTTGTCATCATAACTTCTAATCGCCCCTTCAAGATGCATAACCGACCATTCGGCCGAGCAAGGCATATCCATTTTAAGACATTTCTCAGAGGAATAATCCGGTGGGTGTAGGACTAATTCCATGCCATCCATTCGGTAGCCACCGATTAAAATCCCATCACTTGAAAATTCGATTTCTTTTTCTTGATGGCTATCTTTCCAAACCACACTCCAGCCGGCTTCTTCCAAAGCCGATCGGTCTAATTGGACCAATAACCAAGACGCTGAAGCCGACCAGCGGCCGTGTTGCCAATGTGCACCTTTCCAGGTGCCGTTCTCTTGTAATTCACCGCCGGTAGGTCCTACGACGATAGAGGCTGAGTCGGCGACAAAACCTCGGTCGAGCGATAACCAGCGCAAGAATGCTGAGCCATTTACACTCCCCATTCTACTCGCGGCCAAATCGATATGGCTTTGAGTCAGATTCTCATCATCAAATTCCAGACATTCCAGTATCCCACAATAACTCCAATTGGTCGCGGGATCCTCCAAGCCACCTAGGGTCATGGTCGGTTGGGTTAAAATGGACTCATTGGCCATAAAACCTTGAAAAATATCTACTAAGGACATCACTCCAGCGGTTTGTAAACCGGTTACATCGTTGATGAAAGGTTTGGTATATACCCCCAATGGATGTTGTTTGATAATTTCATGTTTGGTTGCTAATTCGCGTAAAATTGAGAGATTTAAAATCCCACCATCGGGTGCGGCAATCCCTTGCCATGGCTCGCCAGAATCTATAATCTCAGTCGGTTGAGCAAAGGATGACCAATCGGGAGTTCCATCACTCAACCTCTCGACCGGGACCGGGGTTGATCCGACCAAACCAGGTTCTCTCACCCCGACTACGAAGCCAAGAATAATTTCGGTCGTGATGAATTCTTGGTTGATAATGCGCTCAGCAGTCAACTCGGGAGAGTCCATATCGTACGATTCCATATCTATGGGTTCGAGTGCTTTTAGCGCCCCGGGAACCATTAAAATCGTCAAGATAAAAACCGCGATATGAACTTGGTTCCGCCGTGGGACCAAAGCCCGGCTTAGACTATCGAAGTCTACCATCAACCATTGGCGGATGCCACCGGTTCTTGAAGTCGTTGGCGAATGGTGAAGTTCAAGAATGGGAGACTTGAGGCGTGGCTGGGCGGGGGTCGCCCAGCTTGGTCAACGGCGGTGGGTTTAGGTCCCATTTCTTATTGATTCGCAGGTTCGAATCCTGCCCCCCGCAT
>Ga0114997_10003241_pt1 | contig 12824 bp, 13 predicted proteins | sample ArcticOcean_MG_C_2_FD_87045 | JGI IMG/M metagenome (GOLD analysis project Ga0114997, IMG submission 87045) | Marine microbial communities from western Arctic Ocean - ArcticOcean_MG_CB4_136 | ecosystem: Environmental > Aquatic > Marine > Oceanic | place: Arctic Ocean: Canada Basin | collected... | reverse complement strand
TGTTTTTTTTTATATTTTTTATTTTTTTTATTGATTGTCTGTGTTGTTTTATTTGTTTTTTTTTTTTTTCTTTCTTCTTGTTTATTCGCTCTCTTTTGGTTATTTCGTTTCATTGTAGTTTTTTATAATTATTAATTAAAAAAATTTATTTTAATTGGCTCTTTTTTCTAATAGCCATGATTTAATTTAACCAATAATTAATATGAATATCTATTAATTAAATATAAATTTTTCTACTCAGGATTGAATATCTATCTACATCTTGTGCTTAATTAAAATGTGTCTAATAATTTGAAAATGAATGAAGATAAAAAAAAAGAAGTACAATCGGCAACATTTGATAGATTGCTTAAACATTTAAATGAAAGAAAAGATGTTCAGAATATTGACATCATGAATCTTGCTGGATTTTGCAGAAATTGTCTATCAAGATGGTATCAAGAAGAAGCACAAAAAAAAGGAATTATAATTTCAGATCCTGATGCACGTGAGCATGTATATGGTATGCCGTACTCTAAATGGAAAGAAAAATATCAAAAATAATAATTATTTTTTTATTCTTAAAATTCTATTAATATTTTTTTATTTTTTAAAATAAATACCAGTGTTTTTTTCTAAATTTTGTAAAATTCCCTATCATGTTTTTTGTCCACTAATTAATCAGGTTTTTACTCATTATTTTTTGAGTTATCGTTAATAATCTTATCTGCAGCATCAAAACCAATTCTTACCATTTGATCAATATCTCCATAATAAAATTGCCCTTGTCGACCAATAGACGAGAAGTTTTTGATTGTTGAAAAATATTCACTGGTTTTGCTTAAATATTTTTCATAATCCTTTCTATAGATTGGATACACACTCGGCACTTTTATTACCTTGAAATCTTCAATATCTTCTCTTTTTATTATTTTATCTTTTTCAATTGATGTTATGCATAATTCATAAATTTCATCTTTAGATAGATTCCATAATTCGGAATCTTTCAAGCATGAAATCTCTACGCTTAGAATATTCTCATTATCTGGAGATGAATCACTGCTAAAATTATTCATCTCTGAGATCCGATTGTAGGGTCGGTCTATATAATAACAATATTGACAATTAATTATGTTTTTTTTTTTTGTAATTAAATATACGAGAACTAAAGATAAATACTCTAACTTAGAGGATTCATGCAGCAACTTTGTATCTGGTTTTGGATTAAATTTTGGAAAAATTGAATTAATTGGAATTGTTGATATCAAATAATCAGACTTAATTGATTTATTGTCAGTTTTGATAGTAAATGAATTTTCATCAGTAATTTCAATTTCCTTAACTTCTTCATTAAAATATATTTCTGCATTATTTTCTTTAATAACTTTAGCTATTCTTTCACCTATTTCACCAAAGCCTTTTTTGGGGTAATAGCTGGGAAGGCTGTCTCTTTGAACTAACGATAATTTCCCAGGCTCCCTCTTAGACAACTCTAAATATTTATTTATGAATAGATGTTTTAATGTTTTGGCAAAATCCATTTTTTTGCTAGATGGGATAACTCTATGCGAGAGTTCATTAGTAGGTATTTTCCAGAACTGTTCTGTGTATGGTTTAAAAAAATTTAGAAAAAGATACTTGCCAAAGTTATTAATAGCCCAATCCTCAACTGTTAATGGTATGTTTGGGTTTTTTTTAATAATGATATTTTTTATATATGATTTTGCAAAACTTAAAAAACTTAAAATAGGTGACATTATTCCCATTTGAAACAGAACACTCTTTGCAGATAATGGGTAATCTACATATCTATTACGAAACCACATTTTAACAGTTCGCTTCGAGAAGGGCATTGCACTTTCCTCCCCCTTAAAAAGACTCATCACTGAATTAAAAACTTCTTTATCCTCACTAAAAAATGAATGAGGGCCAATATCAAAATAATAATTATCAATTTTAATTGATTTTGCTAACCCACCAACTCTACTATCTGATTCGAGTATTTTTACCTTAAAGCCTTTGTTGATTAGTCTCCAGGCAACACTTAACCCTGTAATGCCCCCACCAATAATTACTACTTCTTTCATAAAATATAATTTTAAAATGCAATATATAGTTAAAAATTACTTAAAGAATAGTAATTATTACCACTTATTCTTTAAAAGAATTTTTTTAAGAGTGTCAATAATCTTATTAATTTCACTCACTTTTAAATCTGGGTACAAAGGTAAACAAAATATACCTTTAGACTTAAGTACAGTGTTTTCAAGTGACTTATTTTTATCTTTTGTAACATTTTTATAAGCTTTCATTGAATGAATTGGAAATGGGTAAATTTTTCTTAATTGAATTTTTTTTAACATCATTTTTTTTATAATTTCATTTCCTTTGGGGTGATAAATTGTAAATAAATGATAAACATGCTTTCTACCCAAAATTTCTGTGGGAAGTATCAAAGATGTTTTTTTCAAGTGATCTATGTAAAATTTGGCTATTTTTTTTCTTTTATCTATGTAGTTATTAACATGCTTTAATTTAATATTTAATATTGTTGATTGAATCTCATCTAATCTAGAATTTATTCCGTTTTCATTAGCATAATATTTATTAAAAAATTTATTTTTACGATCTACTGTCTCAATACCGTAGAATCTTAATCTCTTTATCTTTTTATAAATATCAAATTTTTTGGTTAATACAAAACCACCATCTCCATAAGCACCTAGTATTTTGGTTGGGTAAAATGAAAAGCAACCAGCGTCTCCCAATGTTCCAACAAACTTACCTTTGTATAATGCTCCTTGGGCTTGTGCACAATCCTCAATAACTTTTAGATCATATTTTTTTGCAATTTGATTAATCTTATCCATTTCACATGATTGGCCATATAAATGAACTGGAATAATTACTCTAGTTTTTTTACTAATTAGCTTTTCTATTTTATTTGCATCCATAAGGTAATCATTATTAATATCTACAAATCTAGGTATTGCGCCAACATTTGTTATTGCTGAAATGGTTGGAATTGCCGTGTTTGAAACAGTAATTATCTCATCACCTTTCTTAACTTTGAATAATTTAAGAGCTATAATTAAAGCTTCAGTTCCACTTCCAACGGCAGCACCATAATTTCCTTTATTTTTTTTTATAAAATCTTTTTCGAAAGTTTCTAATTCTTTACCAAAAAAAATAGAGCCTTTTTTAATTGTTTTATCAATTGATCTTAACAATTTTTTTCTTATATTCTTATATTCAGTTTGATAGGACCAAAACTTAATCATTTAATATTTTTTTTATAGATTGACATGTGAAAACCACTCACCTTTATAATCTTTTTCTTTTTTAAAAATTTCATCTTTATGATTCCAGCCAAATAAATAAACTGCGTCAGGCAAATTGTTTCGAAAATGATTTATGTCCACGATTGGAATATGCATCCCTGGACTATATTTTCCAATCTTTTCTGGTGTAGTGTCGCAAATATAATCAATAACAGTATTATCTATTTTACAGTAATTAAGCACTGTAGTACTTTTGGATGTTGCCGCATATCCACAGATTTTTTTTTCTTCTGCTTTTAATTTTTCTAGTTTTTTAACTATATTTATTTTTGATAATTCACAATTATTTTTAAAATTAAGACAAGACTCCATAGAATCAATTTTCTTTTTTTTTTCATTTTCTAGAAACTGTTTTAAATGATCTGATTTTTTTGAAGTATTTTTTCTTTTAATTATATACCTTAATGATCCACCGTGAGTGACTTGTGGCACAACATCAATAAGTTCAAAGTCGTATAATCTAAAAATTTTATCAACGGACGAAGCTGAAAACATATAAATATGTTCGTCATATATTTGATCATAAGAAGTTTTTTCAAACATAGAGCCTAGATACGGTTCTTCAAAAATAAAGGTTCCATTTTTGCTTAATAAAAGGTCCACTGCTTTTATTAAGTTAGTTAAATCAGGAATGTGACATATGCAGTTAGAGGCAAAAATAGCATCAGTATTTCCTAAAAAACTTTTAAGTTTAGATACATTTTCTACATTAAAAAATTCATTTAAAGTTGGAACTCCATCACTAATTGCTTTTTCTGCAACATTTTTTGAGGGTTCTATACCCAAGATATTTTCTTTGTTTTCAAAAAAATTTTTTAATAAAGTTCCATCATTTGAACCAATTTCAATTATTTTTGAATTTGTATTTAAAAAATCTTTTTTTACGAAGTTTGAAAATTTTTTGAAATGGTTTTTCATGTATTCAGAGCTTCCAGTATAAAATGGATATTGATCATTAAACATTGACTCAGGTTTTGGGTGATCATTTAACTGAAATAAAGATAATTCATCTGAGAAACCTACCTCCATTTTAAAAAAAAATTCTTTTTTAAAATCATCTTTCTTCACAAAACCATTGGCTATAGGCATATTTCCAAAGCTCATGAATGGCTCAATTTTTTTGTTTGTTATTTTACACTTCATGATTATTAATATTTTTAAATAAGTTAAGTGTGTCTTTTATATCTTTAGATATATCGGTTTTTAATATTAAACCTGCATTTTTTAATTTCAAAGGACTTACATGATAAGTCAGTTGGTTCATAATTGCAGATTTAGTGTATTTAATTTTTACATTATTCTTATACTTTTTAATTTTACTAACAATTTGTTTAACAGTAAAATTTCCTGAAAGAGCATTATATGTTTCATTTTTAAAAAAATTGTTTTCAATGCAAAATTGAAATACTTTAAAAGAATCTCTAAGTGTAAGATATGGACGATATTGATTATAAGCAGTTTGATAGACTGTAATATCTTTGTTTAGTGCTGCATTTAAGCAAAATTTATTTATTGCTGTGTGAAACCTCATTCCTTTTGACACTCCCGCAATAGTACCAAATCTAAATGAATTAAATTTAATTTTTTTTGTATTTTTTATTAAAAGTTTTTCTTCAATCAATTTAATATCAGCATAAGGTGATTGTGGATTAAGTAAATGATGATCATTTTCACTAACAACATTTGCTTGTTTGCCGTACACACTAGTTGTTGAAATATGAATTAATTTAGTTTTATTTTTAATACAATAATCTAGTACAGTATTCATGCATCCAAGGTTATTTTTGTACATTAGTTTTTTATTACCAAAACTATTTGCTGCATCCGTCATAGACGCACAGTGAATAATAATATCTACATTTTTAAAACCTGATAATGAATTTTTAATTGATAGATCTTTTTGATAAAAACTAAAATTTGGACCTTTTACTATCTTAAAAATAGAATTATATTTATTTGTTTTCATGTTATCAATTAATACGGTCTTTTTAACTTTTTTAATTTTGCTAAGATTTTCTATTAAAAATGATCCAATGTGACCACAAGCTCCAGTAATGATTATTTTCATATTTTTATTTCTTAATAATTTTTAAAAAGTCTTTATACTTTTCTATGTAATCTTCAAATCGATACTCTTGATCACAAAAAACCATTAAAATAGAATTATTTGTTAAAAATTTAAGCTTACACCAAGTTTTGGGTTTTACTAAATGTCCCTTTTTAAACTTATGATCTAAAATTTTAGTGATTTTTTCTTGTTTATTCTCAAATGACACTTCAATTTTACCTGACACCGGAACTAATAACTGGGAACATCTTTTATGAGCGTGGTTACCTCTTATAAAATTTTTGTTTCCATAAATCAAAAAAATTCTTTTAACTTTAAATGGCATGTCTTTGATAATTGAAAATGGTACTAAAGTTCCACTTTTCTTTTTATATGATTTAAATTTAGTAATGTTCATAATTTTAATATTTATAAATATTTTTTTAAAAAATGATATAATGTAACTGAAATAATTTATTAAAAATGATTAATCACAGGATATATTCCAGGCTTTCAATTAATATTATAATAATTTTATCATTTTTACTGTCAATTACTCTGAGTTTTCACTACTTATCCAAATATGACAAATTGATAAAGGTTGAAGGTACTGAAGGACTTATCCATCCTATGATTAAAAGTGCTGTTGCACATCATTGGGATGAGGCAGATGAAATTATTACTGATATAAAAAATAAAAAAAATTTTTTTGAATATGGGCGTGAGTATGATGAGTTTTTACCTCAGAGAATATTGGCTTTATACTATTACATAGCCAATAAGCCTATTTATGATGAAAATAAAAATTTTGAAACCAATAATGGAAAGTTTTTATATTTAACACTTAAAACTTTATTGTTTTATTTAGTCTTAATTTATTTTGCTCATAAAATTATAAAAATTCTACCCATCACAAATTGTTTTTATATAATATTATTTTTAGCAATAGAGCCAACAATTTTTCAATTTCACTCCTCCTTTTGGAATGAATCTTTATTTTTTCCATTACAAATATTATTACTGACTTACTTGATGTCTGCCAACACCAATTTATTTTCAAATTTTATTACTGGAATAATTTTGGGCACTATGTTCATGGTAAGTGTAGAGAGTTTTTATTTAATTGTGCCAATAATTATATTTCAAATATTTAAATTTAAAAAAAAATCATTTCAGGTAATTTTTTCTTGTCTTTTTGGTTTTATGTTTGTTTTGTCAATAATTACTTTTCACAACTATAAGAGAACGAACAATCTTTTTTTTATGAACGATGGTGCTAAAAGTGCCTTATATCTCTATATAGCCCCTAAAATTTTATCAATGAGCGAAGGAATATCAGCTGTTAAAGCTGAATCCAAAATGAATATAAAAAAATTAGAATGGATAAAACAAAATAATATTAACGCTTCCTTTACGAGTAAAGGATTCAGGGATCTTGGAATTATCAACAATGAAGTAGATAGATTAAAATATTATAATTATCTTCAATATTCTGCTCTTGATATAATTATAAAAAACCCATTATCTACTGTTAAGTTTGTTTTTACAAAAAATATACACACTCTTGTATTAAATCCATTTTATATAAAAAATTATTATAAATTTGACACTGTCAGAGGTAAGCAAGCATATTACAAAAGTGAAACTCATACTTACGAAATACCCTACAGGATTGTCTATACTGCTGTTATATATGTTATTATGTTAATAGGTATTTTTCACTCTTTTAAAAATATTGATAAAATTCTTATTTTTTTTATAATAGCCTTGGCCCTATATCCAGTTTTTATTCTGGGATGGATGGGCGCTAATAGATATTTTGTACCATCTCTTATTTATTTATCTATTTTTTTTGGCAATGGTATGGCTGGTATTTTAAATAAAAAACTTTAAAAAAATATTATGAATAAAAAAATTATATTTACTGGCGGATCGGGCAGATTTGCAGAAAGCTTGAAAAAAATTAAATCTAAATATGATTTTTATTATCCTAATAGCAAAGAACTGAATATACTAAATATAAAGTCTATTGAAAAATATGTTAAAAAAATAAAACCAAAAATTTTTATTCATGCTGCTGGATTGTCAAGACCGATGGATATCCATAGTAAAAATATCAGCAAAAGTATAAGCCTCAATATTATAGGAACTTCCAATGTAACTATAGTATGTGCAAAATATAACATAAAGTTAGTTTATTTTTCAACTTGCTATGTTTACCCTGGCATTACTGGCAACTACAATGAGAAAGATGCACTATTACCAATTAATAATTATGCTTGGTCCAAATTAGGTGGAGAGTGTGCTGTTCAAATGTACAAAAATTCTTTAACCCTAAGACTGTCCATGACTGAAAAACCTTTTATTCACCAAGAAGCTTTTATTGATTTCAAAACTAATTTTATTTTTCATGACGAAGTGGCAAAAATACTAATTAAACTTATTCATTACAAGGGTGTAATAAACGTTGGTGGTAAGCCACAGTCTGTTTACAATTTTGCCATCAAGGAAAATAAAGGAATTAAAAAATCTTATGCTAAAAAAGTTCTGACTAAAAATTCACCACTAAACCCTTCAATGAATATAAATAAGTTAAAAAAAATTTTAAAATAATTTTATTTTTCTTTTAGTCTTGGAAACAACTCAACAAAGTTGCAAGGTTTATGATTTATGTCTAACTGATGTTTTAAAATTCCATCCCAAGCATCTGTAACTCCCCCCGATGATCCGGGTAAAGCAAACACATATTTCCCATTAGCTAATACCGCACATGCTCGAGATTGAATTGCTGACGTGCCCACCGTTTTTAAGCTAATTGTTCTAAATACCTCTCCAAAACCAGGAATGTGCTTATCGGCTATTTCATTTACTGCTTCAGGGGTTATGTCTCTTCCAGTTAACCCTGTTCCACCTGTTGTAATTACGACGTCTATTTCTTTATTATTTATCCAATTTTTTAAAATTTTTACAATCTCATCTTTATTATCTTTGCAAATTTTTCTATCTACTAATTTATGATTAGCTTCTTCAATTTTATTTACTAAAATTGAACCTGATTTATCATTTTCTAAAGTTCTTGTGTCTGTAACAGTCAAAAGTGCTATATTTATCATCATAAGTTTAAATTAATTATAATGTTTATATTATCATTTTTATTTTTTCTAACAGCAACATTATATTCAAGCGTTGGATTTGGTGGTGGCTCCACATATCTTGCTCTTCTATTGATTTGGGATGTTCCATACATAATCTTTCCAGTTATTGCCCTTTTTTGCAATATTATTGTCGTTTCTGGAAATTGTTTTAATTATATAAAAAATGGAAATATTAATTTTAGAATATTAACTCCATACCTGTTTTCATCTGTACCTTTGTCATTTATTGGGGGGTCTCTATCAATAGAAAAAAGTTTTTTTGAAATTTTGCTTTTTATAGTCTTAACTTTAGCTGGTACTTTATTGCTTATAAAATTTAGGTCTTTTGACAAAAAAATAGAAGTTTATAAAAAAATTCCTAAAATAATATCAATTTTAGTTGGTGGCTCTATTGGGTTTATATCAGGAGTAGTTGGGATTGGTGGTGGTATTTTTTTAAGTCCAATATTATTATTGTTTAGAGTGGATAAGGCCAGAAACATTACAACAGTAGCATCGCTTTTTATACTAATCAATTCTATATCTGGTCTTACTGGACAGCTCACAAAGTCTTCAGTTATAAATGAGATTTATAGTTATTGGCCTTTATTTTTATTAGTTTTACTGGGGGGTCAATTAGGTAATTTTTTAAACCTCAAAATTTTTCCTGCAAGAATGTTGGTGCTGGTTACTTCAGCACTTGTCATATTTGTTGCTATGCGCATGGGGTTGAAGTTGTTTGTATAATAAAAATATTTAATTAATATAAGTGAAATATGAAAACTTTTAGAACTTTTGGTCCAACCATAGGAAAAAGTAAGTTGTCTAAAAAAATTATTAGCATTTTAAATAATCACATTGACAAGTCTCAAGTACATAAAAAAAATGATTATAGCTCTCAATTAACAAGTCAAATTAAGAATGAAATCAAGATACCTAACTTAATAATTAATAAAAGTTTATCTAAAGAATTAATAAAGAATATAAAAAGTTACCTTGAAAAGTCTGACGTAAAAAAAATTAAAGAAATAAAAATAATCAATCTTTGGGTGGTAAGACAATTTAAAAATGAATACAACCCAATTCATTATCATGAAGGTCAATTATCGGGCGTTGGCTATCTTATGATTCCAAAAAAAATGAATCAAAACAAAATGGTCAAAAATAAAAAAATTAAAACTAATGGCACTATTGATTTTGTAAATGGACAAAAAAATTTCTTAAGTAAAAGTATTTACAATTTAAATCCAAAACTCGGAGATTTTTTAGTTTTTCCAAACTATTTAATGCATGTAGCTTACCCATTCAACATTGATGGTGAAAGGAGATCTTTCTCTTTTAATGCTAAAATTAAATTTTTAAAATAGTAAAATGAACAAAGATTTTTTTAAAAAAGCTAGAATTTTAGATGGTGGTACGGGTCAAGAATTACTCGCTAGAGGAATGGAGCCTAACGGAACTCTTTGGAGCGCAAATGCTCTGCTAAAAAAAAAATATCATCAATTATTATTAGATACTCATGTAGATTTTATAAAAGCTGGCGCCGAAGTTATTGTTACTAATACTTTTACACTGCGAAGAAAAAGATTGCGTGATAATAGCGTTGAAGATAAATTTGAATATTTGAATACAAAAGCCGGTGAAATAGCAAAAGAAGCTAAAAAACTAAATCCTCACATTTTAATAGCTGGAGGTTTGCCACCTCAAGATGACACTTACGTTGCCGATGATAGGGCAGATGACATAATTAGAAGTAACTTTTATGATCAAGCAAAAATATTAAACCCATTTATTGATTTTTTTTACTTTGATGTATTGAGCAGTGTAAAAGAAATAAAATTAGCAATTGAATCTATAAATTTTTTTAACAAACCATACTTAATTGGTGCTCATATTTCAGAAGGAACAAAATTACCTAGCAATGAAAGTATCTCTGATATTATTAATAAAATTGAACATCAAAATTTACTAGGTTTAATACTTTCTTGCGTCTCACCTGAAAACTTTGAAAGAAATTTAGATGAAATTAAAAAATTAGGTGTTCCTTTTGGATTTAAGCTCAACGCATTTGTAACTACTTTACACAAAAAAGGCACCTACATGGAAAAATATTTAAAAAGTAATGGAAATCCAACTGAGTTTTTAGGTCATAGAGATGATCTCACTCCTGAAAAAATGGGCCAATTTGCTAAAAAATTTAAAGATGCGGGTGCTACTATATTAGGTGGATGCTGCGAAACAAGACCTGAGCATATTGAGCAAATGGCTAAACATATATAATTAATCGTTATCTGTTAAACCAGCACCTGCGCCACTTTGTTTTAAGCTCTCGTTTTCTTCAACAAATGTTTCTTCAGAAAGTTTGTAGAGTTCGTTCCATTCTTTTTCTTCAAATGAGTCTCGATTTTCTAGAACCTTTAAGTAAATATTTTCAGCAGACTCAATAATTTCATTTTTTGAATGATTTGAATAAATATTGTTATTAAAGTTTAATAAAAACTCTCTATCATCCATTTTTAAAAATATTCTTTTGCCAATTACCTCAGATGCCCTACTGATAAAGGGTAAAAAAAGTAATGGAAATGCAACTTTTTTAAATGTTATTTCACTTAAACTTTCTAAAGTTCTGATCTGGTCTAAACAATTTACACCCACAATTATTGGACAATATTCATTTTTATTAGTTTCATTGTCTTTATTGATGAGGCTTATATTTTCTAATTTAAATTCTTTTTTTTTCTTAAAAAAACTATTTAAGTTTTTAATTCCAGGTAAGTTAAAAATCTCAAGCAGTCTTATATTTTTCGCGACCTCCTCTGCAACACCCCAAGAATAACCAGCCGCCCTACTCGCTCTTTTAGAAACTGTTTCTATTTCACTTAATGATTTCATTTAACTTAATTATAAACCCAATACTCATCGTAGTTTTTTAATTGTTCTGGTAGGGGTGCTCCTTGAAACATGCATATTCTTAACCATTTATCTGATCTTGGATCAAACTTTAATGCTCCAAAAAAAGATAATTTTAATCTAAGCATGTCTATTGGGATTATTTCATGACCAATAGTATTATCTTGTATTTCTGAGTAAGGAAACTTCTCAATAATAAATGCTCTTCTTACAGCATGTCTTAGTTCATTATTATTTGATAAAAATTTAGCAATTGTCCAGCTATTTTTAGATATTAATAATAAATCATAAAGTTTTTTAATATCTCTTGCTATTGCAAGAGGTTGTTCTAAATCTGCACCACTCTCATCAAATCGATTTGCTAGTCTTGGCTCTTCTTTATTTTTTGAAATAAACCAAAAATTAAGATTATTTACTTTTTTAGAAAAATCTATATCCAATATTTCTGAATATTTATTTTCAAGAATAGTTTTTAACTCTGCTACTGTCCTATCGGTTGGTATATTAAAGTACTTTCCTTCTTCAGAGCTCATTTCTTGAATTAAAGGTGTAACAATATCATTAAATGGTTCCATCATCATTGAAACAACATACTCTATGCACTCTTCGCAATAGTTTTTTTCCAAATGTAAGTACATTTCATTAAATGAAAAATCTTGCTTAAAGTTAAACTCTTTATCAAGATGCGTGATAAATTTATTCAAATCACTTAATAAAGATTTAATTTTTATTATTTGGTATTTACTCTCAGTATTCCAAGATGTAACATTTTTAATTGATTTTTTTAAGCAATCTAAAAATAACTCTATCTCTTCTTTTGAAACATTTTTTATTTCTCTTATTTTTTTTAATGAAGTTTCTCTTGCAGAAATCCAGTTATTTAAAAGTGTTGGATGGTTAACTATAAATGGAGCCATGCCAAGACCAGTTGAATTGCCTATTCCTAAGTTTCTACAAATTTCTGGATCCAGTTTTACAGCTTTCTTAGTGTTTTTGTTTTTTGCAACGTGATTAACTTGATCAAAAGTGAATTGTCTTACCAAGTAAACAAGCATCATCTCTAATCTGAAAGGTCCATATATTTCTTTTCTATCTTTAATTCTAAATCTATCTGCTAAACCAAATTTACCTGATCCATAAACTGCTGTAGTTCTGTATAAATAGCCAACTTTATCTAGTAATTCTCTATCTGGCTGAACACCATTACTTAGACATTCAACCACATGATTAAACACCCTGACTGACTTATTTGCTCTAGATAGGGTTAGCTCTTTAAATGAAAGTCTTCCAAACTCTTGTTTAGGTACTTCATTTTTTAATCTTTCAATATCTTGTTTGGCTGGAACTCCATCAAAAAGAGTGAATGCAGCATCCCATTTTGTAGCAATAACTCTATCAGATCTTTCATTTTCA
>Ga0114997_10003240_pt1 | contig 12826 bp, 7 predicted proteins | sample ArcticOcean_MG_C_2_FD_87045 | JGI IMG/M metagenome (GOLD analysis project Ga0114997, IMG submission 87045) | Marine microbial communities from western Arctic Ocean - ArcticOcean_MG_CB4_136 | ecosystem: Environmental > Aquatic > Marine > Oceanic | place: Arctic Ocean: Canada Basin | collected... | reverse complement strand
CTTCTTTTTCTTCTCTTTCCTCCAAATCTAGGTTTTTATCATCCTCGTGTTCCCGGTCATTTTTCAATAGGAATACCATCATCACTTCTCCAGATGGGGAAAAAAGTGTCGTCGTCGATGACGTGATCAAATTCGCATCGTCATCATCAACACGCGAAGAACAACAACGAGCAAGGAAACGACTTTGCGGTGTGGCGACTTTGACGAACAACTGCACTGCCGAAAGGGGTGCTCAATTCTCGAATACTTTTGGAAGAAGAAGAGGCATCGCGACGACGACGACATCATTTTTTGGGCGGCGAAATGCATCGCACAAAAACGACGTTTCAACGACCTCGAGACAAAGAAGAGCTTTTTCGTCGAATACTAATAACGGAAGTCAACCGTTTGGCAAAGAATACGAAATCATCGACCACGAGTACGACGCCGTGGTCGTCGGCGCTGGTGGTGCGGGTTTACGCGCCGCCATTGGCTTATCCGAACACGGGTACAAAACCGCGTGCATTACGAAACTCTTCCCGACGCGATCGCACACGGTGGCCGCGCAAGGCGGGATCAACGCCGCGCTCGGGAACATGTCCGAAGACGATTGGAGATGGCACGCGTACGATACCGTGAAAGGTGCGGATTGGTTAGGAGACCAAGATGCCATTCAGTACATGTGCAGAGAAGCGCCGGAAGCGGTGAGAGAGTTGGAACGATACGGATTGCCGTTTTCGAGAACGGAGGAAGGGAAGATTTACCAAAGAGCGTTTGGAGGACAAAGTTTGGAGTACGGGAAAGGCGGTCAGGCGTACAGGTGCGCGTGTGCGGCAGATAGAACTGGGCACGCGATGTTGCACACGCTATACGGGCAAGCGTTGCGACACGAGACGCAGTTTTTCGTGGAGTATTTCGCGCTCGATTTAATCATGGACGAACAAGGCGCGTGCGTCGGCGTTTTGGCGATGTGTTTGGAAGATGGTACTTTACACAGGTTTAGGTCGCACAAGACGATTTTAGCGACCGGTGGTTACGGACGAGCCTACTTCTCGGCGACGAGCGCGCACACGTGCACGGGAGACGGGAACGCCATGGCTGCCAGGGCTGGGTTGCCGTTGCAAGATTTGGAGTTTGTGCAGTTTCACCCGACGGGTATCTACGGCGCGGGGTGTTTAATTACCGAAGGTTCCAGAGGTGAAGGCGGTATTTTAAGAAACAGCGAAGGTGAAAGATTCATGGAACGGTACGCGCCGTCGGCGAAGGATTTAGCGTCCAGAGACGTCGTCTCGAGATCGATGACGATGGAAATTAGAGAAGGACGAGGCGTCGGGAAAGAGAAGGATCACATTTACTTGCACTTGAACCATTTACCGCCGGAATTGTTAGCAGAACGATTGCCGGGTATTTCCGAAACCGCGGCTATTTTTGCCGGCGTAGACGTGACCAAAGAGCCAATTCCCGTCATTCCAACTGTACATTATAACATGGGAGGTATCCCGACGAATTATAAAGGCGAAGTCGTCGCGCCGGCCAAGGACGGAAGCGATCCGGATCGAGTCGTCCCAGGTTTATTGGCCGCCGGCGAAGCCGCGTGCGCTTCTGTCCACGGCGCCAACCGATTAGGCGCGAACTCGTTGCTGGATATCGTCGTCTTTGGCCGCGCGTGCGCGAACACGGTGAAAGAATCCGGTTTGAAACCCGGTCAAAAACATAAACCTTTGAAGAACGAACTGAACGGCGAGCAAAGCGTGAAACGATTAAACGATATTCGATACAACGATAAAGGCAATCAAAACAATAAATCGACCAGTGAGTTAAGAAAACGCATGCAGCGAGTCATGCAAGACGACGCGGCGGTGTTTAGAACGCAAGAAACGTTAGCCGAAGGGTGCGCGAAAATCGACCAAGTCGCGAAAGAGATGGAAAGTTTACACGTCACCGATAAGAGTTTAGTTTGGAACACGGATTTAGTCGAAGCGTTGGAGTTGCACAACTTGATGCCGAACGCGAGAATTACCATGCACGGCGCCGAACGAAGGAAAGAATCGAGAGGCGCGCACGCCAGAGAGGATTTCCCGGATAGATTGGACGATACGTGGATGAAACACACGCTCGGGTACATCGAGGAAAAAGACGACAGCGTGAAAATCGATTACCGACCCGTGCATCACTACACCTTAGATAAAGAAATGGACGTCATTCCTCCGGGGAAACGCGTTTATTAAATTGCTCTCTAATAATAATAACTACTACATATAACACACAAAAAACACACTCACTCACACGCTACTCTTTTTATCCTCGTATCTATTTTTAAACCATAGCGGTGGTCGTCGCTACTTGCTCCAACTCGCCGTCGCACACCTTGTGATCTTTCGGCAACACGCATTGCTTCTCGCACCCGTTCTCGTGTATGGTGACCAATCTAATAACCCCTCCAGAACTCGCATCTCTCGCAATCGCCAATGAAATCGCCTCCGTCATCCACTTCTCGCACTCCTCTCTTTCCATGTTCTCTTTATACGTGTTGTCTAAATACCCGTAAATATACGCCGAACCGGACCCGCTGACGCTGAACGGCGCTTCCAACATGGACCCGCCCAAAGGAATTCCGTACACCTGCGGTCCTCGCACTCGATCCCACCCGGCGATTATCATCCCCGCTTGTAACTTCTCTTTGTTCTCGTACGCTATTTTCAGCGTCAGTTTCGCCACTAAACGAACGTCCACCATCATCGCGTTTGACTCGTTCTCGCACCCGGTTCCGTTTCTTTCCATCGCGTGTTCTTCAACCATTCGTTTCACGTACGCGGCGACGTTTTGCGTGTCCGCGGCGGACCCGGATCGACACATCCACACGTTGTCGCATATCTGCGTGATTTTATCGCTCGCTCTGTTGGCGACGTACGCGCCCGTGGACGTTCGGGAATCCGCCGCGAGGACGACGCCAGAGCGATACGCGCACGCCAAAATGGTCGTTCCCGTGGACACCGGGATCGATAAATCGAAGGTTTCCTCCATCTCTTCTTAATCTCAGGTCGTTTTAAATCGTAGTAAACGACGTTAGAGTAGTATTACTCTTAATAGTATTATTATTATTAGTTAACTTTACGAAGAAGGCAACGGTTTTGTTGTTAAAGTTGTTAAAGTTGTTGTCGTCGTTCGTTCGTTCGTTCGTTCGAACCAGACCGAGGAAGTGAGGCGCTTTTGTCCTTAATTTTTTGCTCCTTTTACGAGAGAGATCTCATCGCATGAAACTTTTGATTAAAAACAGAAGAAAAAGCGCAACTGCGAGCGATGAGTGACTTTTGAACACAACGTTATTAAAGATACGCGTATGTAGATATATATATATTGCTAGATTATTATTAATAATAAGCTATGAATTGATGATGAACGGGGAAAACTCTCAAAAAGGTCATCGTCTCGAGTCGTCCCGTTTTTCGAGGTCAACGCTAACGTCGAAAATCATCGTTTCTTTTTAATCGAACAAGTCAAAGCCCATGTCTTCTTCTTCTTCTTCTTCGACCGGGGCAGCCGCGGCCGCGGCTGGCTTATCACCACCGCCACCGCCGCCGCCGCCACCGCCACCGCCGCTTTGGAACGCGCTCGGGTCGGCCAGATAGTCCTTGACTTTTTGCGCCAACTCGAAGGTGTACTCGGTGCCGATGGAGATGGCCAACACGTTCTTGTACGAGTTGACGATGTAGTGCGGCACCGCGGCCAAAGTCGGGTACTTGGTCGCCAAAGAGATGGAGGCGATGTTGGAGACACCCGCGGCAAACTTAGCCGCCAACTGCTCGTCGGTGATGTCCAAAACCGCCGCCGGGTACATGGAGCCCTTGTCGTAAATGTGCTTGACGACCAAACCGTATTCAAACGGCGTGATTTTCATCTTACCCAACAAAGCAGCCGCGGAGGAACCGACGCGTTCGCCTTTTGTAACGACGGTAACGCCAGACAAAATCTCGATCGCCCCTTTGTTAATCTTCGTCGCGATGTTCAACAATTGGAAAAAGCCGGTTTGGGACGGTTCCAACGGGGTCACGCCCGCCGGGATGGTCACGTCGCACGTCGCCGTGGAGCCAACTTTCGCGGGCGCCGGGACGACAAACTCAGAAACCTTCGTCTTGACTTCCTTGACGTCCTCTTTCGTGAAGATAACGCCGACATTGCCAATCAACAAGTCGCTCAACACCATCCAATCGTTGTTGCCCTTCTCGTCGCAATAGTTGCCGATGATCTTTCTCATCAGCGTGTTCTTCCCCATCAAGACGATCGAGTTTGGTCTCAACGCCGTGCGAATGTCCATGAACTGTTTCGAGCCGACGTTGTCGCAGTGCACGAGCAACGCGGCGTCGTAGTTGTCCAGCAACTCGTACACGCGTTCGCCGTACTTTCTTTTATCCAGGTACGCTTGGTTCACCATTTTTAGTATTATTTTTTAGTATTTTAGTCTGTGTAATAAAAGCAGACAGAGGAGTATTTTTATCCAATATGATGATGATGATATTGATGATATTGTCGGAAGAGAAAGAGAGAGAGAATACTTGTCAGCACCAACGAAACAACAAAAACACGAGTCGTTTATTACGTCGTCGTCCTCCTCCTCGTCGCAGAGAAGAAGAAGAAGAAAAGAGAGAGAGAGTAAGAGTTTAAGAGGATGAGGGATGAGCAAAAAGAAGCCCTAGAAGGAGATCAGAATTTAAGCACAACAACGTACCTTTCTTTTTGCTTTTATACGTGTTATAATCAATCGCCTGGGAGCCGCAGTCTTACGAGTGTGCACTGCAGTTAAGAAAGTTGTTCTATCTAACCTTAAGGCGGAATATATCTGTTCGTTTTTTAAACGCGCAGGAGTATACGAAGTGAATATGAAGACGATGTGTTGGGGAAAGAAGAGACCTCTTTCTCGTGTTTAGGGTTTTAGGGTTTAAAACCCAAAGCGGGCCAAAAGATGTAGAACTCGTAGTATCTATCTATAACGGGATGGATGCAAATACGTTCGTGATGAGTAACGTCACTTTTTGTTGTTGGCTTTATGTTCATCAGTAGTATTAGTATTAGTATTAGTATTTAAAATCTCAAGTTTAAGTTTCCATGTCCGTTTCGTTGGCTTCGTTGTACACGTATTGCGAGCTGTATTCCATCATGAACTTCGTGCTTCGTTTGACGTCGATGAATAAGTTGTACGCTCTGGAGACGTCGTCGGTTTCGACTTTGGCGGATTTCCGTTTGTTGGCGACCAAGGAGGACGCGGAGATGAGTTGAATGGCGTATCGTAAACTGGTTTCCGAACCGATTTTTGTGAGCAAATCTTTCGCGTCTTCGGACATGTTCACGTCTTCTTCTTCGCACCGGATGTTAACTATTAATTTCATCTCTTTTTCCGTGTACGGTTTCGTTTGGATGATTAAGAGGCGATCTAACAAGTCGATCGGGATGCCGTGAGGGGATCGGTAGTTTGTGCCTCGGATTTTCGTGATGCCTCTGTTCGTAGCCACGACTAACACGGGAGATAAGTCATTTTCCAACGCTCGATTCAAAAACGAAAAGCATTCCACGTCTAACATGTGCACTTCGTCGATGAACAAAACGCCCGGTATGATTTCCGCCTTGCCTTCCTCTCGCCACTCGGCGACTTTCTCGTCGATTTGTTCTCGCACTTCGTCGCGAATTTCACCAGTATCGCCGGAGAACAACGCCATGAAACCTTGCGTGTGCGAATTGATGACGTCGATTTCGTGTAAAGTCACCGTATGCACAATCTCTTTTCGTTTTTGCAACTCGCCTTCCGGGCAGGAAACAAACTTTGTCGTCGGCCCGGTCGCGTCGTAATCGCGCGATCGCGCGAACGAACGTCCTAACTTTTGCACTCTTCCCGTGCTCTTATCGATGGTGATCACGTCACCACTGGTGACTTTCTCTTTGTTGATCGATTCGATCATCTTCGTTCCTAAATCGTACACCGTCTCCATATCGGTCGTTTTCAAAGTCAACTTTCCAACTTTCGGCGCGACGTTCCCCGCCGTCGGTCGGTCAATCTCAATCTCCACGACTTCACCTTCGATAATTTCCGTTTCCTCCCGTATCCTCACCCCAATCGCTTTCCTAAAAGCCTGTCTCAACGCTTCCGTTTTTGAAATTTCTGTGCTAAAAATCTCCGATCCCGCCATCATCGCGAACGGCGTTTCTTCGTTACTTTCCGCGTTTATATTGTTGCTACTTTTATCTTGGCCTCTTAAACTCGCTTTCCTGCTCCCCCCGGCTCCTTCTGCGTTCATCCCGTGATCCGAATCTAACAAACTCTTCGCGATCCCCATGGCCAACGCCGTCTTCCCCGTCCCCGGTTGACCGGCTAACAACACGCCTCTCCCAGCGATCGTCCCGCTTTTAATCATGGACAAAATAACTCCGCACGCTTTACGCGCGTCTTCTTGACCAACCATCCCTTGCGAAACATTCTTCGCGTCTAACGCGTCGTCTAATCCCAGACCGCGTATGTGTGAGTGCGCGCCGATGCGTTCGATGCCTCGTAAAGCGTCCGTTTCTTGCGCAGTCGTTTTAATCGTTTCCCCAGTCGCCATTTTATGTCGTTTCTTCTTCTTCTTCTTTATTCAGATCGAAAACAACGAACGAAAACAAGAAGAGTCTGCAAAAGTGCTGCTTCAAAAGTCTTCTCTCAACGACAATCTTCTTAAACAATCTTCTTAAACAACCAAACGACGAACAAACAGTGTGTGGTGTGTTCTTTTCAATCAATCAATCAATCAATAGACTAATGCGGTCAAATTCAAACGAAAAAAAAATTTAGTGAAAAGAGCAAAAGCAAAAGCTTTAAAACGTTCTTGTTCTCGAATCGATGATTGTTGGAGCGAAAAACACGACGACCATCGATCGGCGAATATCAGCAAATATACCGCTACGTTTTTAATAAAAGTACAATTTTCTTTCCATCTATTTTATCCTCTGTTATCCTCTCTTCTGTTGTTTCTCTCTCTCTCTTTTTCTCTCTCTTTCTGATTATTACAGTCGTCTTTTTTTCGCGCTTCGCATGAACGGTCTCAAGGACCACTCGATATCGGCGTCGTCTTGGTCGACCGTCCCTAACTTCAATTGGTACAATCTTAACTCAAATCTCGGACCGATTTCGTTCAAGTGTAAGGATTTTGGGCCTTTCGGCATGTCGTAGGTGTGATGACGGACGGAGATGAAATCGACCGAGTTGGCGAAAGTGACGACGCGTTTTGATTTTTCCTTCGGTCTCGGGAATAAGTGTCGCAAGATATTCGCGGTTCGTTTGCCTAATTCCGAGGTGAAGTTTTCGCATATGATGTGCGGGAACTGTTCGGAAACTTTCGGTAAGTTGGCGTCTTTTACGTCGTGTCGCATGACCGCGTCGGAAATGCCAAAATACGCGGTAGGACCAAACGGTAAGTGCGAAACGACTAAACCGTCCGGTTCGCCTCGGTGTTCGTGGACGATGACGACGTCGGTAAACTCGCTCGTTTTTCCCAGTTCCACGAGATCGGGTAAGATTTGCGACCCGCGGTTGATTCTCGACGAGGTTGGGAACAGAAGTTTCAGTTCTTTACAAAACTGAAGCAATCGACTGCTCGCGTCTCTCGACGTCGTCAGTAAGATTTTCGCCTCTGGGGCGTTTTTATACTCGTCGTCGTTGACGCCTTTTTCCAAGTTTCCATACTCTCTCGTGTTCACGTCTTCTAATTCCACCTCTTTTCTTAATCGCTCTTCCTCTCTTTTCAGTTCCGTCGGGATCGGTTTCCCTTCCTCCAAGCACTCTCGTATTTTCCTCTTCTTCTCGTATAACAAGCGCTCTTTCCCTTCTAAAGATTTCCTGTAGACGAATTCTTTCCTCAACCGAGCGTTTCGCCGCAACATCTATCTCCTTTTTATTTGTTCTTACTCGTGTGATTGTTTTTCTTATTTTCCTCCCGCGACGACCACCACCACCACCAAAAGAAGAAGAAAGAAACCTCCTCCTCTTTAATATATACTAAAGGACGACGAGTATCTGTTGCGAAAGAAACTCGCGCCACAAAAGTCCGTTACGTAAAGGACGACGTGTTGTTCTGCACTGGTAGAATAAGGGACTTCTTGAGACGAATATGTACGTTTAGGGTTCCAGTGGTTTTGGCAATTCTCTGAATATTTTGAGGAAATTTAATTGAGGAAATATTTTGAGGAGCGCGAGATACGCTTTTCTTCCTCTGTTACGATGACTCGCGCTGCCGAGGAGATTAATACTAATAAGAGTACTACTACTACTCCCACTAACGTTGGTGGTAAGAGTATCGTCAAAAGTAACGCGGAGGAGGAGCGTGGGAAAAACATCGTCTGCAAAACTGCTGCGTTCGCGCAGGCCTACGCGTACGGCGCGTACGACGACGCGACACGATTGGAAATAAAAAAAGAGAATCAATCGCGACTGCAAAGGAAGAAGACGAATGAGAAGAAGAAGACAAAGACAAAGACAAAGAAGAAGGGAAGCGAGGAGAGTTTACTCGAGATGAAAGAGAGCGTGGAAGACGTGCGCGAAGATACCGACGACGACGAGACGACCGAACGACAAAGGAAAGAAGAAGAAGAAGAAGATTATGATGAAGAAGAAATGGTAAAACGTCGTCGCAAGGAAAGTCACGCGCAGACGACGAGCGCGATGAATGGCGGAGTAGACGGAATGGTAGCAGCAGCGGCGGCTACGGCAACCTTGTATAATCATCACCCGTCGTCGTTTCAAGCGCAGTATCAAATGCCTTCGATGCAGCCGCCGCCGCCGAACGTACCGCTTGTTGCGCAACAATATCTTTTACAACCGACTGCGCTTCTCGTAGCCAACGATACGAACAACCAGGCACAAGAGCATCATCAAGAACAACAACAACAACAACAACATCTCGTCATGGCGGCTGCTGCAGCTGCGGCAGCCGCTGCTGCTCCTCCAGTGTACGTGAACGCGAAACAGTACGAAGCTATTATCAGGCGAAGAGCGGCGCGAGCGAAACACGAACTGAAATATAACAAAATCGGGGCGGTATTCTCACCAACCGGAGGTAAGAAGAACGGCACGGGTGAAGAGAAAAGGAAACCGTACATGCACGAAAGCCGACACAATCACGCGCGACGACGGATACGAGGCCCGGGAGGTCGTTTCTTGACGCAAAAAGAGTTACTCGACGGGTTAGGAGGCGAAGAGGCGAAACAACAGGCGATGAAAAGAAAAGAAGAAAACGAAAAGAGAGAGAAAGAGAGAGAGCGAAAGAAACAGTTGAGACAAAAGAAGAAGGAAGAGCAAAAAGTGATGATGATGGAAAAGAGGAGGAAAGCGGAGAAAAAGGGGGCGACGGTTGTCGACGACGACGACGACGCCGAGAAATAGTAATGTCATTTTAGAAATGTTTATAGAGATACGCGCGATGAATATTAAATAGAGCTGCAAAATATGAAGAAGACAAAACTAATTCTTCAATAATAAACAACGGGGAACGACACACACAAAAACAACTTTCAACTTTGCTTTTCGGCAAAGTTTATGCATGAAATCGTCGACGATGTATTAAATGTCGTTTTCTGAATCGTCGTCTGAATCGTCGGGGTAAATAAAAGATGAAACGCAAAACTTCTTTTAACGAACAACATCGACGAAACGCAAATTTGAAGAAGAAAAACAACAACAACTATTACTACTTGTTCTTCTTCGTTTTGAAATGCGCGTGCGTTCTCCTCGGCGTCCTCGTCCTCCTCGGCGCTTGGATGCGAGTGATTTATTTCAGCGAAAACGAGTGTCAGATGACGTACATGCGTCCCGGATATTCGAAAATTGATTTGGACGATGGTGATGGATTCTTTGAGAAAGGAGGAGGGCGAAAGTATGATCTCATCCGATACGAGGAGAAGGACGACATTTCTCAACAACAACGCGCGAAGAAGAAGAAGATGGAGGAGAACGGTGTAAAGAACAAAAACGCGATGGAAGTAACAAAAACTGTGCTGGCTTTATTCATACCGGGAAACGGCGGCGATTACGCGCAGGTGCGCTCGCTCGCGCACTCGACGCACGCGCTCGGGAAATACTATTCTTCTTCTTCTTCTTCAAGTAAAGAAACGAAGGCAACGACAAAGATTGAATGGTACGCGATGGATTTCAAGGAAGAGTTATCGGCGTTCGACGCGGATGCGATGGAACGGCAAGTTGAAAGCACGAGATGGGTGTTAGAGGAGTATTTTGGGAGGAAGATTTTTGAAAGCGATGAAGACGACGACGATGATGATGGTGGTGGAAAATATTTGAAGAACGTTATCGTGGTCGGGCACTCCATGGGCGGGTTAGTCGCGAAGTATGCCGCAGAGCAAGTGATAGTGAATAATAATAACTTGAACGGAAGAATAGAGCACGTGCACGTGACGACTCTGGCAACGCCGCACGCGTACCATCCCGGAGCGTTTGCGCTTTCGAGTTTCGCCAATCACGCGTTGCGGAAAAGAACATCGAAGAAGATGACGACAAGCGAAGGGAAGAAGGAGTTGATGTCGTTGATGTCCGTGAGTGGGGGGATGCGCGATTGGCAAGTTTCCGGAGTGGACGCTTCGCTTGTTCTTTCTTTGAATGATAGTAATGATAGTAATAATAATAATAATGACAATAGTGGTAATAATAGGAATAGGAATAGCGAAAGAGTGAAGACCGTATTGACGCGAACGTCCTGCGATCATCTCGCGATATGCTGGTGCAAGCAAGTGATTTTATCGCTCGCGGTCGCATTACATCGCGTGGCAGAAGCAGGTGGAAATGAAGGAGTAGGTGATATTTCTCAATACATAAAGAATATACACGTTGATATTCCGCCGCATTTGGGTTGGCATGGCTTTGAAGACGCGTCTTCGACTTTGAAGAAAAAAGACAACCACGGCGTCTTCATCGATGGATTTTTTTCTGGAGTAGACGATATCAATACCGATAGAAATACTGGAGGATGGTACACGTTTGCACCCATCCTCGTCGCGAGAACACCGAACGTTGCGTCTGCTGCAATATCTTGGCACGTTTTGTTCTCGTCGTCGTCGATGGCATTTTCGGGTCTTGCATTTTCCTCGCTCTACGTGCTCTTGGCTTTGAGTGAAAACTTTGCAATCGGCGCGAAAGAGATGCGAGCTTTACGATTAGAAATGTACGTTCTTTTTGCAACGAGCGTTGTTTTAGTCTGCGGTTACGGCATGGCTAGGAGTTTACACCTGTTTTGTTGCAAGATGCTCGCGTTATCGAGAAAGAATACCGCTTCAACAAAGCTTGATTTTCTGCGACGAATGTCGGTGTCGACGCACGTATCGATTTCCGCGGCGTTAGCGGCTGTCGCTCCGGCGCTCGTGCACGCGTACATTATCGTTTTCAAGTGCATTTTTGGTACTAGTACTGATGCAAATACACTCGTCCACTCGTGTTGCGCCTCTATTTGGGCTTCTTTCTTACTTTTACCCGCGTTCGTGACGAAAGTAAAAGATGGTAACTTACCGGGCGGGATGTGGTCTGCGATAGATTCGGGGGTTGCTCTTTGCACCGCGGTAGGAACGATTTTAGTATATCATTCCAATCATGCGGAGGGAAAGAAGAAGAAGAAGAAGAAAAGGATGACGATAATAATAACGAGTTTGCTCTTCTGCGCTGTATCGAGCGGCGCCGGGATGGCGTCGTTGGCACACCTCGGTCTCCTCTTCTTCTCGTTTTGTTGATTGTTGTGTAAATATAATTGCTATTTAATTTTATATATTAAAACCACACACTTGTGCGTACGCTCAGCTTAAGTTCTCTCACTCTCTCACTCTCTCAAATCAATGTTCTCACACCCTCTCTCTCTCCATTTTTTCTCTCTGTTCTTCTTTTTCTACAAAAGACGCACACGCCGCTTATTGCAATTGCATGTACCACAAACCGGTGATCTTGACATCCTTCGGCGCCTTGGAGCCCAAATCAGTGTCAGACGGTTGGATGGATTCAAACACGCCGGCAATCTCCCCAGTAGTTTCGTCGTACTTCGCGACGTTGAAGACGGCACTACCCTTCAACGCGGCGACGTTCTTGTTGTTTTCCTTTTGTAAGTCATCGGCGTCAGATCTGGCCGGCAACGCGACGGCGTTATCGTAACCAGTGGAGCCACCTCTACCCTTCGGGTCAAGGAAGGACGAACCTCTGTACGAAGCGACAACGAAGTCACCGCCGAATTGGGAGGTGTTACCCTTCGCTTGCAACTCCTTCAAGGTGAACAAGAACGGAACACGTTCGCCACCAGCCAATTGGACCGTGGTCGGCGCGTAGTCAATGCCGTCCTTCTCGACGACGTTGACCGAACCGTCAGAGCCAACCTTGAAGTCGCCAGACATGGCGTCCAAAGTGTAGGTCAAACGAGTCATCAACTTCGTCTTGGCAAACTCGGTGGAACCGTCCGCCTTTTCTTCCTTCACCGTGAACGAAGTCGGTTCGACGCAAAACTTGTCAAACTTGTAGTCGCCAGCCTTCAACGCCTTCGGGCCAGAGCCGCTTTCGACAACCGGGCACGTGTTCGCCAAACCGGTACCTTTGACTTGTAAATACGTCAAGCCTTGCAACTCATCGTACGTGACCGCTTGCGCAGACTGTAAGTATTAATATTTTCGTTTTTATCAAGTTTTGAGAAGAAAGAAGATTAAAGGGAGGGAGGGAAAAAAGGTCAGTTCTCTTATTTTTATGACAATTTTGAGAGCGAAGCGCGTTCTGCTTTCAAATTGTTGTTGTTTGGTTCAACCAAAAACTCTCTCTAAAAAATTCTCCTCTCCTTCTTTTCCTTTTCCT